>OGSC01000104.1_pt1 | contig 82771 bp, 76 predicted proteins | sample 1573751 | NCBI WGS metagenome assembly OGSC01 (sample SAMN03295840, study PRJEB24534) | human gut metagenome | isolation source: fecal sample 8 from infant 5 | host: Homo sapiens | place: USA: Pittsburgh, PA | collected 2014-07
CCGAACTCAGAAGTGAAACGCCGTAGCGCCGATGGTAGTGTGGGGTCTCCCCATGTGAGAGTAGGGAACTGCCAGGCATCAAATTAAGAAGTAAGCCGGTGCATTAATCCGGTGGTTACAGAAGTATTCGGTGGAGCGGTAGTTCAGTCGGTTAGAATACCTGCCTGTCACGCAGGGGGTCGCGGGTTCGAGTCCCGTCCGTTCCGCCACTCATTAAGAGCCGCATCTCAAACGAGATGCGGTTTTTTTTCGTCTGCTATTTATCACTAAAGCAGGCAAAACAAAGGGCACACAGCCCTTTATTTCATTATTACTGCAAGTCTTCCCATCGTTTTAGCAGCAGGCTGGCATTCACGCCGCCAAAACCAAACCCGTTTGAAAGCGCGTATTCCATCGTTAGCGGCTGTGCAGTGAGCGCTACAAGGCGCATACCCGCTGCAGCACTATCCGGATTATGCAGGTTCAGGGTAGGTGGGGCTATTTGATCACGTAATGCCTGAATGGTGAAGATCGCTTCAATACCGCCTGCCGCACCCAGCAAATGTCCGGTGGCAGATTTTGTTGATGTGATGGCAACCGGATGTTCAGCAAACAGTGCGCGTATTGCCGCCAGCTCGCCTTTATCTCCAACCTGAGTTGAAGTGGCGTGTGCGTTGATATGCTGCACTTGCTCTGGTGAAATCCCGGCCTGTTGTAATGCGGCTTCCATTGCGCGTCGTGCGCCATTGCCATCTTCCGGTCCTGCCGTAAGGTGGTAAGCATCTGCACTGGTGCCATAGCCCACCAGTTCTGCCAGCGGCGTCACTCCACGGGCCAGCGCATGTTCGAGCGATTCAATCACCAGAAGACCAGCCCCTTCTCCCATTACGAAACCATCTCTGTCCTGATCAAATGGTCTTGATGCCTCCGTTGGATTATCGTTAAATCCACTCGAAAGTGCCCTGGCCGCCGCAAAACCAGCCAGACTGACGCGATGGATTGCGGCTTCACTGCCTCCACACAGTGCAATGTCTGCTTCACCGGCCCGGATTAACCTTGCCGCATCCCCGATAGCCTGCGCTCCGGCTGCACAGGCGGTCACCGGCGCGCCAATGGGGCCGCGAAAACCATGCGCGATAGAAACATGGCCTGCCGCCAGGTTTGCCAGAAAAGAAGGGATCGTGAAGGGGGATAACTTGCGTGGACCGCGGTGCTCGGTTGTCTGGACTGCCTCGGCGATTTGATTAAAGCCACCAATGCCTGTCGCAATGATGGTCGCAGTACGATCTTTTAACGCCTGCTCTTGCGGAAACCATTTTGCCTGATGAAGCGCTTCCTGTGCCGCTACCAGCGCAAATTCAATGAAACGATCCATCTTCTTGCGCTCTTTTGCCGGAATGACGGATAGTGGATCAAAACCGTGTTGGGGATCATCTTCAATTCCTGGAACCTGCCCCGCCACTTTGCAGGCGATATCTTCGACAATCGATTCAGGCAGCGACCGGATACCCGACTTTCCTGCCAGTAACGATTGCCAGACATGTTGGACGCCGCAACCCAGCGGGCTGACAATGCCCATCCCTGTCACGACAATGCGTCTTTGTAGACTGCTCATAAAACTCTCCTGATGTTGTCATGCTATGCCTGCGGTTTCTTCATAAAAGGAACCAGCGCAGCGGCAATTAAGAATCCGATCATGATCAAATAGAACGCGTCGGCGAATGCCTGCGTCCTTGCTTCTCTTAGTGCTAATGCGGCCAGATTTTTCAGGCCGGCTGTCTGTGCCGAACTGGCGTCCATCCCCTGAGCCATTAATGCCGCGGCGCGGGTCTGAACAAAATCGCTTAAATTGAGGTTTGTACCATTAAGATGATCGGCAAGGCGGCTGTAATGAAGATTTGTACGATCATTGATAACGGTGCCGCAAAGCGCGATACCGATGGCACCCCCCAAATTACGCATCAAATTAAACAGTCCTGATGCTAGTTTTAGACGTGCGGGCGGCAAACTGCCAAGCGTAAGCGTGACAGTCGGGGCAACGGCGAATTGCTGTGCGAGACCGCGAAACGCCTGCGGTAAAAGGAGTTCTTTCGCTCCCCAGTCGTGGGTGAGCGGAATAAAACTATACATCGAGAAGGCGAATCCCAGCAGCCCGACCATGAGCAACCAACGCAAGTCCACTTTGTTGGCAAGCCAGGAGTAAAAAGGGATCGAAAGCACCTGAAACAAGCCAGTTGAGAAGATAGCAAGGCCGATATCCAGCGCGCTAAAACCGCGGACCGTACCCAGAAAAAGGGGCGTCAGATAGATAGTTGAGAAGATCCCGACCCCGGCCATAAATGAAAAGTAACAGCCCAGAGTAAATGTACGATCGGAAAGCGCGCGTAGATCCATGACCGGCTGAGAATGGCGCAATGTCCGTATGACAAACGCTATCCCACACAGTAAAGCCAGCCATCCCGTGATGGTCAGCGTGCCGTCATCAAACCATCCCCAACGCGGCCCTTCCTCAAGTGTATATTCCAGGCAACCGAGCGATATAGCCAAAAGCACGATGCTAAGGTAGTCCGCGCCGCGCAATAACCCTGGGCTGGGCGCATCAATATTGACCAGCAAAGGTACCGTTACCGCAATATAAATGCCTGGCAAGATATTGATAAAAAACAGCCAGTGCCAGCTAAAATTTTCCGTGATCCAGCCCCCTACCGTAGGACCCAGCGTCGGTGCCAGCGAAGCAAGACCACCAATCGTAGCTGCGGCGATCACGCGCTGTTTACCCTGAAAAAAGGCAAATGCAGTCGTGAACACCAGCGGGATCATTGAGCCTCCGGCCAGCCCTTGCAATGCGCGAAAAGCAATCATGCTCTGAATATTCCACGCCCATCCACACAGCAGACTCATCAGCGTAAAACCGGCAGCCGACGCGGCGAAAAGCCAGCGGGTCGACATCACCCTGGCAAGCCATCCCGACAGGGGAATGATAATGATCTCCGCGATCAGATAGCTGGTTTGCACCCAGACCGTTTCATCATCGCCAGCAGAAAGGCCCCCGCCGATATCACGTAGCGATGCCGATACGATCTGAATATCCAGCAGTGCAATGAACATTCCCAGGCACATTGTGGCAAAAGCAAAGAGCTTTTGGTTCATCGGCAGCGCCGTACTCTGTAGCTGCGCTGGGGCTGTTGCGCTACTCATTGGCGACTCTTTTCATCCACGGTGACAGCGACAGACAAACCGGGGCGCAAAAGTCCTAATGTTGACGCTTCGCCATCCAGAGCGATGCGAACCGGGATGCGTTGAACAATTTTGGTGAAGTTACCGGTCGCGTTTTCAGCAGGGAGAAGACTGAAGCGTGAACCGGTTGCCGGTGAGAGGCTCATGACATGGCCGGTAAAAGTGCGTCCTGGCATAACATCCGCAACCACTGTTGCTGCTTGACCGGGGCGCATATTCGCCAGCTGGTTTTCTTTGAAGTTGGCGTCTACCCACAAATCGTGACTGGGGACCAGAGAAAGCAATTGCGTACCGCTACTAACGAATGAGCCAGACCATGCGCGCCGGTTGCCAACAACGCCATCAAAAGGGGCGCGGATCTCTGTATAACTAAGATTGAGACGGGCCATATCCAGCCCTGCCTGCGCCTGAGCGAGGGCCGCGCGGATTTGTTTTTCCCGCGCATCAAGCACCAGTAACTGGCGTTCGGCAACCGCTTTATCTGCCCGGGCTTTGCCTTCTTCTGCCCTGGCTCGATGGTAGTCTGCCTCAGCGTTTTCTCGCACCTGTGCCGAAATAGCGACCGTCTGCGCCAGCGCATTATAGCGGCGACTGTCGCCCGCTGTTTTTAGCGTAGTAGCCTGTGCGGCTCCGAGGCTGGCCGCCGAGCCTTCGATGGTCGCCAGTTGTAATTGTCGGGTAGCAATAAGGTCAGCCATCGCCGCTTGTTGAGCGGCAACTTCACCTTCCGCTTTTGCCAGCGCCGCCTGATAGTCCCTTGCATCAAGGCGAACAAGTAGCTCGCCTTTTTTCACGGGCATATTGTCTTTTATGGCGATCTCCTGAATATAACCAGAGACTTTCGCTGAAATAGCGCTGATATCCCCGCCGACGTAGGCATCGTCCGTCGATTGCAAAAAACGCGCATTTGTATACCACCAGGCACCATAACCTACGGCACCTAATACAGCGATACCGGATAACAATAAGGTAAGGGTGCGTTTTTTACTCTTGAGATTCATGATGCTGATCCAGATGTAATTGCGGCGCAAATTTTTGCGTGTTGTCACCCGCACGCTTGCGTTGCAGATAGTCGTGGCGATAACGAATCATGGGGGAGGCGGCAGGTCCGGGAACCAAAGCGTATTTCTCGGGCGTCAGGGGATGGCCGGTTTCGGCATCAACCATCTTGGCGTGCACCAGACGCTGGGTCTCTTTCTCGACCAACTGAATCTGACGGCCTTCAGTTGCAAAATGACGATTACCCCATTCGGCAAGCGCTATGATCACCGGGCGGAAATCACGTCCACGCTCAGTTAAATGGTACTCATAGCGGGGGGGCGTACTGCTGTAACAGACTTTTTCCAGTAAACCGTCATCCACCAACTCTTTCAGGCGTCGTGAAAGAATATTGGGCGCCACGTTTGCGCTTTTTTGAAATTCATCGAAACGGGTAAAGCCTGCGAAAGCATCACGCAGAATTATTATGCTCCAGCTATCACCAATGCGGCCAAGGCTTCTGGCGATGGGGCAAGGAGCTTCGCACAGCGGTTCGTTTTTCACTTTTTTCTCTCCAGAACTTATCTGGAAAGCACATTCGCATAGTAACTATCAAAATGCAAGTCACTATGATTGAGCCGATTTATTCTGACAAAGAGGAACGAGGTAGAGCGTTTGAAAGCACGCACAAGGCGTACCGGAGGAGATCAGGAGAGATATTCGCTAATGAAATCAATAAACGCACGTATACGCGTACTAACGGCTCTGTCGCTGTAATAAACCGCGCTGAATGGCGTTTCAACCGGTAGACGCTTGCTTGCCAGAACTTCCACCAGTTCACCGCTTTCCAGCTCTTTTGCGATCATAAAATCAGACAGGCTGGCGATACCGTTGCCGTTCAGGCAGAGATGTTTAAGCGTCTCACCGCTGTTAGAAGAAATATCGCAGTCGATTTCATAGAGCTGGCCATCCTGGGCGGCGACGGGCCAGGTATTGAGCGAGACCGGCTCGGTAAAACCGAGACAGGTATGATTTTTGAGATCTTCTGCGGTTTCGGGTACACCGTAGCGGGCGAGATAATCTGGTGATGCAATCAGTTTGCGGTAGCTGGTAAAAATTGGCCTGGCCCGTAGGCTGGAGTCGGTCAGCTTACCCACGCGGATCGCGACATCTACTTTACGCTCAATTAAATTGATAAAGGTTTCACTGGAAACCAGCGACAATGTAATTTCCGGGTAGCGTTCGCGAAAAGGCTTAATCATCGGCATCACAAAATGTAGCATCACAGGCGTTGCGGCATCGATACGTAAAACGCCGCGAGGTGTCAGTTTGGCCTCCATTACCTCGGTCTCTGCAGCGGCCATCTCCTGCAGCACACCCTGAATGCGACGAAAATAGCGCTCACCTTCTTCCGTAAGACTCAACTGACGAGTTGTGCGATTAAGCAGGTTAACCCCCAGTTTACTCTCCAGTTTTTTTATCGCCCGGCTGATGGCTGAATTAGCCTGACCCAGGCGCTCTGCGGCACGGCTAAAGCTGCCGCTTTCCACGACGGCGACAAATATCATCATTTCTTCTGAGGTGGCTTTCATTCTTGCGCCTGTAGCAATAGTTGATATCGATTATGACCGTTTGGCTATTTAATCATCCCGCCAGCTTCCCTGCCATACTCTCTTCACTCATTATGGTTATTGAGTGCTTACTAACTTTTACTTGAGGCTTTTCTGCCCATTGCCGTTGAAACTCTGCGCTAAAATCCCTATAACTGAATGACCCCTTTTGTTGTTCCGGGGCTTAAAACGAAGAGGTTTAAAACCGAAAGTGCCCAAAAATACCTATGCCATGCGATATGTTGCCGGACAGCCTGCGGAGCGCATTATGCCGCCGGGGTCCTTCGCGAGTATTGGTAAGGCATTGCCAGCCGGTGTCCCCCTGAGTAGTGATGACAAAATTCGGGTTCTGGTATGGAATATCTTCAAACAGCAGCGCGCTGAGTGGCTCTCCGTTTTGCAGAGTTTTGGCAAAGACGCGCATTTGGTCTTATTGCAGGAAGCGCAAACCACGCCAGAGCTGGTCAGGTTTGCGACCACTAACTATCTCGCCGCCGATCAGGTTCCCGCGTTTGTTTTGCCTCAGCACCCATCTGGTGTGATGACGCTCTCTTCTGCTCATCCGGTCTATTGCTGCCCGTTGCGAGAACGGGAACCGATCCTGCGCCTTGCCAAATCAGCGCTGGTGACGGTCTATCCGCTGCCGGATATGCGAAACCTGATGGTAGTGAATGTGCATGCGGTGAATTTCAGCCTTGGTGTCGATGTTTACAGTAAACAGCTTCTGCCCATTGGTGATCAGATCATGCGCCACAATGGCCCTGTTATCATGGCCGGCGATTTCAACGCCTGGAGTCGTCCACGTATGAATGCGCTTTATCGCTTCTCGCGTGAGATGTCGCTGCGCCAGGTACGCTTTACCGATGACAATCGCCGCCGGGCGTTTGGTCGTCCTCTTGATTTCGTCTTCTATCGTGGTCTGAACGTGCAGGAAGCCTCCGTGCTGGTCACGCGCGCGTCCGACCACAACCCGCTACTAGTAGAATTCAGTCCCGGCAAACCTGATCAATAATGGTTGTGTCAGGTCTGCCGTGGGGCAGGCCTGATCCGAGGTGCTGCCCTTTATTTCAACTCAATTAAGGACAACACAATGACCACAGGTTCCCATCATGACAACGTCGAAAAGCAGTTTGGCGCACAAGCCAGTGCCTATTTAACCAGCGCAGTACATGCTTCTGGCCGTGATTTACAACGGCTGGCGGAACGGCTTAGCGCATTTCCAGAAGCCCATGTGCTGGATTTAGGCTGTGGAGCAGGGCATGCCAGTTTCGTGGCCGCAGGCCAGGTGGCACAGGTCACGGCATATGACCTTTCCAGCCAGATGTTGGATGTAGTGGCCAAAGCAGCAAAAGAACGCGGCCTGAACAATGTGACGACACGTCAGGGGTATGCTGAGAGTCTGCCTTTTGATGACAGCGCGTTTGATGTAGTGATCAGCCGTTACTCTGCTCACCACTGGCATGATGTTGGGCAGGCGCTGCGCGAAGTAAAGCGTGTGCTTAAGCCCGGTGGAACGGTCATCATTATGGACGTGATGTCTCCGGGTCATCCGGTGCGGGATATTTGGCTGCAGACGGTTGAAGCGTTACGCGATACGTCACACGTACGCAATTATTCCAGCGGTGAGTGGCTCTCTCTGTTTAATGACGCTGGTCTGACGACGCGTAATCTCATCACCGATCGCTTGCCATTAGAATACAGTTCGTGGATTGCCCGTATGCGTACGCCGCAGACGCTGAGCGAAGCCATCAGGCTGTATCAGCAAAGTGCATCGCAGGAGGTAAAACGCTACTTCGAATTAACAGAGGATGGCTCTTTTACCAGCGACACTATCATGGCAGAAGCGCAGAAAAGCGCATAACAAAAAAGGCACCGGGGGAAACGGTGCCTTTTTATTGTCACCCCTAAACCACCTCCTGGGGAGGTGGTGATTGATCCTGTAAGGCTATAGCCTGAAGAATGCCCATGCCGGAATATCTCTGCTTACTCACCACAAGTAAAAGGAGACAAACCGACATGGGGCTTTACAGGAGTTCATCACATGTATATTGGCGTTGCAAATACCACATAGTATGGACGCCAAAGTACCGTTTCAGGATCCTGAAAGATAATCTGAGCAAGGAACTTTACAGGACAATCTACATCCTATGCGGAATAAAAGATTGTGAGGTTCTGGAGTTAAATGTTCAGCCAGATCATGTACATCTGGTTGTAATAGTCCCGCCGAAAATCTCGATATCAACCCTGATGGGGCATCTGAAAGGCCGCAGTGCAATCAGGCTCTACAATCGTTTTCCACATATAAGAAAGAAACTATGGGGTAACCATTTTTGGTCCCGTGGCTACTTTGTCGATACGGTGGGAGTGAATGAAGAAATTATCAGGAGATATGTGAGGCATCAGGAGAAAAAGGAACAAATGCATGAACAGCAGATGGAATTGCTAGAGTAGTAACAGGAATGAGACAGTAGCCCCCCTTATAGGGGGCATTCTAAAAAGCCACCTTCTAAGAAGGTGGTCTTTTACATTTCTTGCTGTCAGGAGTCTGGCGACGCGCTGTTTTTCACAAACAACGTTAGCTGATCGCCAGGCTTCAGATTGTCGGTATCACTGTTCCAGCGCATGACGTCACGGATATTAACGCCGTGGCGTTTAGCGATGCTGGAGAGTGAATCGCCTTTGCGTACGCGATAGGTAATGCTATCGCTATTATTCGCAAGGCGCGATGCACTGCTACCTGCTCCAACCGTCAAGTTCTGGCCCACTTTCAGGTTAGCTCCGCGCAGGTTATTCCACTGCTGGAGATCTTTTGTCGTCACGCCAAGACGCGACGCAATGCCTGAAATAGTATCACCTGAGCGCACTTTGTAACTGCGACTGGCAAGCGGCGTTGTGTCCGCAACTAGCGTTGGCTGAACGGCGGCGATTTCACCTGATGCCAGAGACTCACGCAGTTGGTCGGCGTGTTTCTGAGGCACCATGACATATTGCGGCCCGCTTTCACCTAAGGTTGAACCTTTAACGCCTGCGTTGAAGGTCTTAAGTTTGCTGACCGAAATACCCGCCATGTCCGCCAGTTGATCCAGTTCTACCGGATTGCTCAACCTGACACGCGCCAGCGCACGGCTCTCGTCTGACGTTGGCAGACTAACGCCGTACCGTTTGCTGTTCTTGAGTATGTCACTCAATGCCAGCATTTTTGGCACGTAAATTTTGGTTTCCTGTGGCAGTGAAAGTGACCAGAAGTCCGTGGGTTTACCCCGCGCCTTATTCACTTTCATTGCCTTCAGTACTCGCCCTTCACCGCTGTTATAGGCGGCAACGGTTAATAACCAGTCCCCGTCAAACATACGGTTCAGACGCTGCATCATGTCGAGGGCAGCCGTTGTGGATGCAACCACGTCACGACGCGCATCGTAGCTGCGAGTCTGTTTTAAACCATAGTTACGACCCGTGCTTGGAATGATCTGCCAAATGCCTGCGGCATTGCGACCAGACGTTGCATGTGGGTCAAAAGCGCTCTCCACTATGGGTAGTAGTACCAGTTCCATGGGCATGTTACGTTTTTTAACTTGCCCTGCTATCCAGTACATATACGGCTCTGCCCGTAAAGTTACATCGTGGAGATAGCTCTTATTGCTTAAATACTTTAGTTTCTGTTCGCGAATCCGGGTATTTTCCGGAATTCCCATCTTTAGCTCGTCGCTTATGGAAGCCCACAAGTCTTGTTCCTGCCCGGAGAATGTTCCATCGTCCATCCACCGCGCCTGACTTGTAAACTTCCCTGCTTCCCCTTGACCAGCTGCAGAAAGGCTCTGTGCGTGCTGTTGTACGTTGCTGCCGTTCTGCGACTGGCAACCTACAAGCAGGACAGAGGCGAGTAATATCGCTTTTGCCTTCATGTGTGTGTCAATAGTTGCTTAAAAGACGAGCGATCATAACGGCGAAGTTTTAAAAAGGCAACCCGCAATTGTCAGAAGTTATCTTTCTTTGACCTTAACCAGGCAAAACGCGCACTAGCTTGTTGCAACGTTGTTTCTTTATTTATTACTTCAATTAAATCAGCATCTTGTGTGCGTAAAAAAACATTAATGCGACGCTCATTTTTCAGAGTTGTGGGGAGTGTTTTTTGGTTTTTTGCACGTAACTCATTAACTTTACGATAATATTCGTTAAGGTCAGGATCCTGGGGTAAAAGGCTAAGAGCAAACTTAATATTTCCTAAAGTATACTCATGTGCGCAACAAATCAGCGTATCTTCGGGAAGCGCATCAATCTTACAAAAAGAGTCAAACATCTGATCTGCCGTGCCTTCGAAGAGTCTTCCGCAGCCGCCAGAAAACATCGTATCGCCACAAAAAAGATAAGGCGCGCTAAAGTAACAGATATGTCCTAAAGTGTGACCTGGCGTGTGAAATACGCTGAATTCATGACCCAGAATCTGCAACCGATCCCCTTCACCGACGATTTTTGTCGCTCCCTTATGTTGTGTCTCTGCCGGTCCGTAAACCACAACATTCGGATATTTCTGGCTCAGTTCCTGCACGCCGCCAACGTGATCATTATGGTGATGAGTAAGCAGGATCGCAGTCGGCTGCCAGTTATTCTCTTCAATAGCGTTTAAAACGGGGGCAGCCTCGCCGGGATCGACGATCAGGCAGCGGCCGTCATCTTCACTTAACACCCAGATGTAATTGTCCTGAAATGCGTGAATACTGGTAAGATTCATAGTTACCTCTCAAAGCGTAATGGAAGGTTGTGATGAAACCGGCAAGGACTCCCCGTAAGTACATAGCACCGACGCATTGGGCTGAGTTGCCTAAGGGCGAGTATTACCGCGAAGCACTGGAGCAGGAGCTCAAACCGTGGTTTGCAAAAATGTATGGATTTCATCTGCTTAAGATTGGCAATCTCAGCGCAGAAATCAATGCCGAAAGTTGCGCTATTTCACATCAGGTTAATGTTTCACTCACCGGCGACCCTGTTCACGTTCGCGCAGATCCGTTGCATCTTCCCTTTGCGGCAAAATCTGTCGATGCCTGTATGCTGGGCCACACGCTACCCTGGTGCCCGGATCCGCATCGTCTGTTGCAGGAAGTCGATCGCGTGCTGATCGATGATGGCTGGCTGGTGATCAGCGGTTTTAATCCAGTCAGCCTGCTGGGAATAGGCAAAGCTATTCCGTTTTTACGCCGTTCGCCTGCAATCAGCAGCCGTATGTTTACCCTGATGCGCCAGCTTGACTGGCTATCGCTGCTGAATTTTGAGGTGCTTCATTATAGTCGTTTTCGGGTCATTCCCTGGACGAAGCAGGGGGGGAAACTGTTAAACACCCACCTGCCCGCACTGGGTTGCATGCAATTGATTGTGGCGCGTAAACGTACGATCCCGTTAACGCTCAATCCGATGAAGATGCGCCGGGCAAAACCCAGCGTACGGCAAACCGTCAGCGCAACCCGCCAGACACGTCAGCCCTGATCGGCCAGATAGCCGATATCCTCCTGCGTTGGCTTCGATGCCGCAGCGCGTGCGAGTTCATCGCAGCGTTCGTTTTCCGGATGCCCGGCGTGGCCTTTTACCCATTCCCAGCGGATTTTATGCTCGCCGAGGGCAGCATCCAGGCGTTGCCAGAGATCGACATTTTTCACCGGTTTTTTTTCTGCCGTTTTCCAGCCACGTTTTTTCCAGTTGTGGATCCACTGGGTGATCCCCTGGCGAACATACTGGCTGTCGGTGCTAAGAATCACTTCGCAATGTTCTTTGAGGGCTTCCAGTGCGACAATCGCGGCCATCAGCTCCATCCGGTTGTTGGTGGTCAGACGATAGCCTTCGCTGAATGTTTTTTCGCGGCCGCGAAAGCGTAAAATCGCGCCATAGCCCCCGGGCCCTGGGTTACCCAGGCAAGAGCCATCGGTGAAAATTTCTACCTGCTTAAGCATCTCTGGTAGACTTCCTGTAATTGAAATCGAACTGTAAAACGACAAGTCTGACATAAATGACCGCTATGAGCACTGCAATTACTCGACAGATCGTCCTCGATACCGAAACCACCGGTATGAACCAGATCGGCGCACACTATGAAGGGCACAAAATCATTGAGATCGGTGCCGTGGAAGTGATTAATCGTCGTCTGACGGGGAATAACTTCCACATCTATCTTAAGCCCGATCGTCTGGTAGACCCGGAAGCCTTTGGCGTCCACGGTATTGCTGATGAATTTTTGCTCGATAAGCCCACGTTTGGCGATATCGCCGATGAGTTTATTGAATATGTGCGCGGCGCTGAGCTTGTCATCCATAACGCATCGTTCGACATCGGCTTTCTTGATTACGAATTCAGCAAACTAAATCGCGGCATTCCGAAGACCGAGACGTTCTGCAAGATCACAGATAGTCTGGCGCTGGCACGACGGATGTTCCCCGGTAAGCGTAATAGTCTTGATGCGCTTTGTTCACGTTACGAGATAGATAACAGCAAACGTACGCTGCACGGAGCATTACTCGATTCCCAGATTCTGGCCGATGTGTATCTGCTGATGACCGGTGGCCAGACGTCCATGGCTTTTTCGATGGAAGGCGAGGGGCAACAGCAACAAGGCGAGGCCGGTATTCAGCGGGTTGTCCGTCAGGCAAGTAAGTTACGGGTTGTTTTAGCCAGTGATGCCGAGCTGGCGGAGCATGAGTCACGTCTGGATCTGGTGCAAAAGAAGGGCGGAAGCTGCCTCTGGCGCGCGTAACCCCTTAACTTTTGATGATAAAATGGCTCTTTGGGTGATTTTTGCAGCAAACGATACAAATCATCAGAAAAAGCGTTGACGGCTCTAAGCACAATCCGTAATATGCGCCTCGTTCCCCAACGGGAACATCGCGGAGCGGTAGTTCAGTCGGTTAGAATACCTGCCTGTCACGCAGGGGGTCGCGGGTTCGAGTCCCGTCCGTTCCGCCAACATTCAGTTCAGGTGTTTATGACATCTGATAAGTAAGAAAACCGCAACGTTGCAAAACGGATGCGGTTTTTTTTTCGTCCTTTGATATCCTCCCTCCTGAACCAGACTGAGAATTTTATATAATCTTTTTGAATAATATTCATATTGCTTTGTGTCATAAAAACCCGCGACGATTAGCTCAATCTATTCTGTTTTATCGATCTATGAAATATGCCTGATACGTTAAATACTGACGTTTATCAGCAGTCAATAAGAATATTTCGTGTAGATATAAAATTATTATCGTTGTTTTTTAACCATAACTTAAATATAACTTATTTATATGAGTGACTTTGAAAGTTGTGACGTCTTTATCCTAAAGTCTTTATTCTGTGAGTCTCGTTAAATTTCTGGATTTTTTAATGACAGCGTTAACGACAACCCGTAATAGCGATTAAGCCTTACAGGGGCGTGTCTTTATGATTGTTATTGTTGTTATCCGGCTGTTTTTTGTATTTTTCCGTACCTTGCGTTTTAACGGTTGAGAGTGATAGCTTTAAAAATGATTACTACGCTACATCATGTAATTAATTTAAGGGAAGTATTAACCCAGGGAGAGAGAAAATGGCAGACAGTTTTCAAAATGAAGTTCCACCCGCTCGCGTCAATATTAAGCTTGATCTTCATACCGGAAATACAAAAAAGAAAGTTGAACTACCGCTCAAGTTGCTCGCCGTTGGTGATTACAGTAATGGCAAAGAGCAACGACCGCTCTCAGAAAGAAGCCGAATCAACATTGATAAAAACAACTTCAATGGCGTCATGGCTGAACTGGCACCAGAAGTAAATTTTACCGTTGAAAATACGATAGCCGCAGAGGGAAGCGAGGAACGAATCAGGCTTAGTTTCTCTGATATCAAAGATTTCGAGCCTGAGCAGGTCGCCCGCAATATCCCTCAACTTCGCGCGTTGATTGCCATGCGCAATTTATTACGCGATCTCAAATCCAACCTTCTGGATAACACGGAATTCCGCCGCGAGCTGGAGAAAATCCTCAAAGATACTGAGCTGAGTAATGAGCTTCGGGCAGAGCTGACGGCACTGGTGCCTGAGTAATACATCTATTCAGTCGTATTCAGAAAGGACAATAAATAAGGACTTTAAGAAGGGAATGTTAATGTCTGTACAGGAAACCGCTTCACCGGGCGCATCAACGCAAACCGTCACAAAAGAGAATATCTACCAGTCGTTGTTTGAAAAAATTCACTTAACGCCCGTCACATCGTTAAAAGAAATTGGGGAATGGCAAAGTAATGAAGCGATGGCTGAAGCCAGCACCGATGAACGTGTCTCAGCTGCTATTCAGGTTCTACTTTCTTGCGTTGCCTCATCCGGTAAAAATATAGAGAAGTTGGATAAATCACTGCTGGATTTTCATATCAGTGAGCTTGACCGAAAAATTAGCGCGCAGCTCGATGCTGTCATGCATCATCCTGAATTTAAAAAGGTTGAATCCCTGTGGCGCGGGACATGGTCGATGGTTAGCGGTATCGATTTTCGTAAAAACGTCAAAGTTGAATTGCTGGATGTCAGTAAACAGCATCTGCGCGAAGATTTTGACGATGCGCCAGAAATCATTCAGAGCGGGTTTTATCGGCACACCTACATTGAAGAATATGACACGCCAGGCGGCGAACCCATCGCGTCTGTCATTTCGAGCTACGAGTTTGACAATAGCCCACAAGATATTGCCCTACTGCGCAATATTTCCCGTGTAGCCGCGGCATCTCACATGCCGTTTATCGGGGCCGTCGGGCCGGCATTTTTCCTCAAAAACTCAATGGAAGAGGTTGCTGCGATTAAGGACATCGGCAACTATTTTGATCGTGCCGAATATATCAAATGGAAGACATTCCGCGACACTGATGACGCGCGTTATATCGGCCTGACCATGCCGAACGTGCTGGGTCGTCTGCCTTATGGGCCAGATACCGTACCTGTTCGTAGCTTTAACTATGTTGAGGCAGTCAAAGGGCCGGATCACGATAAATATCTGTGGACCAGCGCTGCATTTGCGTTTGCCACTAACATGGCAAAAAGCTTCATTAACAACGGCTGGTGTGTGCAAATTCGCGGGCCACAGGCTGGTGGTGCCGTCACCGATTTACCAATCCATCTGTATGATTTAGGCACGGGTAATCAGGTCAAAATCCCGACCGAAGTGATGATTCCAGAAACACGCGAGTTTGAATTTGCGAACCTGGGCTTTATCCCGCTTTCTTACTATAAGAATCGCGATTATGCCTGTTTCTTCTCCGCAAACTCCACCCAAAAACCTGCGCTTTACGATACTGCGGATGCCACAGCCAATAGCCGTATCAACGCCCGTCTGCCTTATGTTTTCTTGCTGTCGCGCATTGCCCACTACCTCAAAATTATTCAGAGAGAAAACATCGGTACAACCAAAGATCGTCGTTTACTGGAACTGGAATTAAACACCTGGATCCGCAATCTGGTAACGGAAATGACCGATCCTGGCGACGAGTTGCAGGCTTCCCATCCGCTGCGTGATGGAAAAGTGGTGGTAGAGGATATCGAAGATAACCCTGGTTTCTTTCGTATCAGACTTTATGCGGTGCCGCACTTTCAGATTGAAGGGATGGACATCAACCTGTCGCTGGTTTCCCAGATGCCGAAAGCAAAAGCCTGATCTACCGGTGGTATGATTTATGAAGATTTATCGTCCACTATGGGCTGAGGGGACATTCCTGTCCTCTCAGCAGTTTCAACAGCAGGCCCGCTGGGAAACATTCAGTAATTACAGCATTGCGCATATTGGTGCTCGCCATCCATGGGGCGTTGCTTGCGTTGAATTTGACGAAAGTGCCTTAGCCCTGGGAAAACTCAAAGCGCAATCATTGCGTGTCCGTTTTCCTGATGGCGTGCTGGTGGATACCGCCGTATCGGATGTGCTGCCACCTGCCTGCGCTTTGACCAACGTTGCCGGAATAAATGCGCTTACGGTATTGCTGGCATTACCGCTGGAGCATAGCAATGGCGGCAATCTGGGGCAGGATGCGTTAACGGACAGGCCGCTTCGCTATCGTCAGGAATGGCAAACTGTACAGGATATCTATGGCAGCGACAGCGAAGACATCGCCGTTGAACGCTATGCGTTGTCATTGCGTTTTGCACATGACAACAATGCCGATTATGTCACCTGTCCGCTGGCGCGCCTGATTCGGGATAGTCAGGGCAACTGGGCGCTTGATGACAGCTATGTCCCGCCGTTACTGGCGTTTAACGCGCACCAGGCCGGGATGCAATGTCTGGAAATGCTGCAACTGCAATTACAGGCCAAAAGCCGTCGCCTGATGGCGATGCGCCGGGAGAGCAACCAGCGCATGGCGGATTTTGCCGTAGCGGATGTGTCCCTGTTCTGGTTATTAAATGCGCTGAACTCCGTCGAACCTATCCTGGCTGATTTCCTGCGCTACCCCGCCGTTCATCCTGAGCTTGTATGGCGTGAACTGGCACGCCTTGCCGGATCGTTATTAACCTTTTCACTGGATCACTCAGTCAGCGCGATACCTGCTTACATCCATGATTCACCATCGCAGACGTTTCCACCTTTGTTTACCTTGCTTAACACCTTACTTGAAGCCAGTCTTCCGTCGCGCGTGATCGCACTGGAACTGGACGCGCTACCCGGCAACCGTTGGAAGGCCGATCTTCACGATCCGCGCTTGCGAGAAGAGGCTGATTTCTACCTGTCGGTACGTTCTTCGCTCGCCGCGCATCTGGTGATAAATCAGCTACCACGGGTGTGCAAAATTGGCGCGCCGGATGATGTCACCCATCTTATCAATGTGGCGCTGAACGGCGTCCCGATCGTGCCCCTGACCCAGGTGCCTGCTGCACTCCCGTTGCGGCTGGAAAATCACTATTTCGCTCTGGATATGCACTGTGCACCTGCCAAAGCCATGCTGGAGTCCGGGTGCTGCATGATTTACGTGCCTGGCACCATGGGTGATTTAAAACCCGAACTTTTTGCGGTATTGCGCGCATGAAAAACGATACGGAAATCAACATAGACGTACTGCTCCGTGATACATGGCTAACGGTTGTTGAGCTACGACAGGGGACACATGCCCGACGGGGCGTGGCGTTATATCACCACTGTCAGCAACAGGTTGAGTGGGTTCGTCAGACGTTGCTCAATGCAGGGTTCAGCCAGCAGGACGCAGAACATATTACCTATGCCCAGTGTGCGCTGTTGGATGAAACAGTACTAAGCCGGGAGACGCCGGACGACGGGCAAAAGGTCTGGCTGGAAACCCCTCTCCAGGCGCATTTCTTCAATACCCTTCAGGCGGGCGAGTTGCTGTATGAGCGCATACGGCAGGTTCTGCATGAGCCTGCTCCTGTTCCTGCCGTGTTGACCTGTTTTCATCGGGTATTGCTGCTGGGGTTTCGTGGACGTTATCAGGATCCGGTATCGACGGATCGTGAAAAACTGATTGCGATGCTGAGTGAGCGCGTCACCCCGTTTCGAGTTTCGCCGGAGACCGCGTTACTCAATGCGGCACGACCCACGCGAAAATCACGCGTGTGGTACTCGCCTCTGTTCTGGTTAAGCACGGCTGTGATTGTTCTTGTTGGTGTGTGGTGGGGGCTTGATAGCTGGCTCGACATGCTGGTGGATGAACTTTTGCCGCCCAGGCAGCGTTGAGGGAATGCCGAGTGAAAAACACGCACAAACAGGCTGCTCTGCTATGGGGATTGTTGTTGCTTCTCGCGCTGTGGACCGTTTTTTCTCCCGTTTCAACGGCAGTGAAATACAGCCTGGTGGCCGTGGTTGTCATCGGTGCTGCTATCGTCTGGTTCTTCTGGCGGCAGAAAACGCCACAAAAAGGGGGCGATGATAAGTGGTTGGCCTGTCTGCCAGCGGAGGGTTACCAAAAGCCCGTCGTGCTGGTCTGTGGTGACGGGGCGAGGCAACTTTTCGCTGACAGCCCGCTGCGGCAGGTTCCGGTCGGGCTCTATCTGCATATCGCTGATGAAGAACAGCTTGTTTCATTAACGGAATCCCTGTTGTCCCGTCGCCCGGCATGGAGTTCACAGATCTGCGTGGCCCGCACGGTGATACCAGTTCAGCATCAGGACATCGCCGTCCTTGCCGGGCAACTGCAGCGTTTTTCCCGAACTCTGGTGCAATTACGGCGCAGGGTGGGCGCGAAGGTGCCACTGATCCTCTGGAGTTATCAGATCGAACCTGCAATAGAGGAATCTTCGCCATGGTTGATCTGTACCGGACGTGATGCCCTGGTCATGACATCGGACCATGAGAACGCGCCGTCTGAGTGGATTGCTCAGGGCAGTATAGCGACAGGCAGTCAACGGCTGGGCCAGGTACTTCGGGCTGAGAATCTGCTGCTTTGGATGAAGCAAATTGTGATGCCAGCGCTAAACAGGCAGGAGAGCGCAAGTTTACCGCTGGCGGTGGGGGCTGGCTTTGCACCTTCTCTAGCGGAAAAGGACGGCAATCTATGGCAGCAATGGATAACTGACAAAACGTGCCTGACGCCAGACATATCGCAACAAACCGATGCCAGAGACGCGTTGCGCTTTCCGGACGCGATGTTGCCGTTACTGCCGCGTCAGTCGGGGCCAGGATCCGTGCGGCGAGTATGGACGGCCTGGCTGGCAATGACTACCGTCGCCGGGCTTATCGCGCTTTGCCTGTCGGCAATGTCAAACCGCAATTTACTGCGTCAGGTCAGCGATGATCTGCACAAATACACCATTACCCCGATGTCCGACTCGGTGGCCAAAAGCCGTTATTTGTTGGTGCTAAAAGAAGACGCACAGCGGCTGGATGACTATTACCGCGAAGGAGAACCGCTGCGTCTTGGCTTTGGGCTTTACCCTGGCGAACGTCTACGCCAGCCAGTGCTGCAGGCGATACGTGGCTACCGCCCGCCGGAACCAAAGGGAGAAATTGTATCTGGCGGAGCGGTTCAGACTGTGCGCCTGGACAGTATGGCGCTGTTTGATGTGGGGCAGTCGAGGTTAAAAATCGGCTCGACAAAAGTACTGGTTGAGGCGCTGGTCAATATCAAAGCGAAGCCTGGATGGTTGATCCTGGTGGCTGGTTATACCGATTCCACCGGCGATGAAAAATCCAACCAACAGTTGTCGTTGCGGCGTGCCGAAGCGGTGCGTGACTGGATGTTGCAAACCAGCGATATCCCGTTCACCTGTTTTGCCGTGCAGGGACTGGGCGAAAGCCAGCCTGCGGCGACGAACGATACGCCAGAAGGCAGGGCAACCAACCGGCGTGTCGAAATCAGTCTGGTTCCGCGTTCAGACGCCTGTCAGGACGCGAAACAGCAAATACCGCCGGAGTTGGCGGTGTCTCAATTCAATCAACAAGGAGAGTAATTCTCATGGCTATTCCAGTTTATCTCTGGCTGAAAGATGACGGTGGCGCGGATATCAAAGGGTCCGTCGATGTTCAGGGGCGTGAAGGCAGCATCGAAGTCGTTGCGCAGGAACATACGCTCTACATCCCAACCGATAACAACACAGGCAAACTGACGGGCACCCGTATTCATACCCCGTTTCTTTTCACCAAAGAGATCGATTCGTCCAGCCCCTATCTGTACAAGGCCGTTACCACCGGTCAGACCTTGAAAACCGCTGAGTTCAAATGGTATCGCATCAATGATGCGGGCCAGGAAGTGGAGTATTTCAACACCACGCTTGAGAACGTCAAACTGGTGAAAGTCGCTCCGCTGATGCATGACATCAAAGATCCGGCGAAAGAGAAGCACAACCACCTGGAACGCATTGAATTGCGCTACGAAAAAATCACCTGGACCTACAAAGACGGCAACATCATTCATTCTGATTCCTGGAATGAGCGCCCCTCCGCCTGATAATTGCGGCAGACAGGAAACTGTCTGCCTTCTTACTACGTTTGCTGAATGCCGGATGGAGTCGGCACTGAGCAAACCCTGTCAATCCGCTGATGAAACCAGATGGGCCTGTGGTGATGGCTACGGGCGGTAGCATGGGGAAACGGCGGTTGCAGGAACTGAACATGAATACGTCAAGAAGGGACATCTATGACCGTAAACCACCCCGCGGCGCTGCTGCGCCGTCTTAACCCTTTTTGCGCACATGCGCTGGAAGCGGCCGCATCACTCTGCCAGACCCGTGCGCACGCAGAGATCACCATTGAGCACTTACTGCTGAAACTCCTGGAGCAAGGGGAAGGTGATCTCACCGTTATCTCCCGGCGTTATGAATGGGACCTGGACAGTGCCTGGCAGTCTCTACTGGCGCATCTGGCAACCCTTCCGCGCTCTGTTCATACTCGCCCACGATTATCTGATCAACTCATCACACTGCTGACTCAGGCATGGCTAATTGCCTCTCTTGAGGTTGATGCTCCGCAAATCCGCAGCCAGCACCTGCTGATGGCGCTGACAGAAAAACCTACGTTACTGGCGGCCAATGATCTGTGGATCCTGCTCAGCCTCGGGCGTATGCAACTGGAACGGCTACGTCCCTTGCTTGATGCGCAATCGGAAGAAAACCCGGGACGGCAACGCCAGGTCAATGAACCGCTTATGGCTGATTTACCCGGCATTGCTGCGAATGAGCCAGGTTTAACCGAAAACGGAAGCAGTGTTAAACGCGACGATCAACACCGCGTCGTTCTGGATCGCTTCACGGAGAATCTCACGCAGAAAGCGCGTGATGGTCGCATCGACCCGGTATTTGGCCGCGACACGGAGATCCGCCAGATGGTCGATATTCTCTCCCGACGCCGCAAGAACAACCCCATCCTGGTTGGCGAACCCGGCGTGGGCAAAACGGCGCTGGTGGAGGGACTTGCGCTGCGTATTGCAGAAGGCAATGTGCCGGAGAGTCTGAGAAAGGTCCACATCCATACTTTGGATCTGGGTCTGTTGCAGGCAGGAGCTGGCGTCAAAGGTGAATTTGAACAGCGGCTAAAAAACGTTATTGATGCGGTACAAAAATCACCGGAACCCGTGCTGCTGTTTATCGACGAAGCGCATACCCTCATTGGCGCGGGGAATCAGGCGGGCGGCGCAGATGCGGCGAACCTGTTGAAACCTGCATTGGCTCGGGGCGAGCTGCGTACCATTGCGGCTACCACCTGGAGTGAATACAAGCAGTACTTTGAACGCGACGCCGCACTGGAGCGTCGTTTCCAGATGGTGAAAGTGGACGAACCGGACGACGCTACCGCCAGTCTCATGCTCCGTGGCCTGAAAGCGCGCTACGCGCAACATCATGGTGTGCACATCACGGACGACGCGGTTCGTGCGGCGGTAACACTTTCCCGACGTTATCTCACCGGACGCCAGTTGCCGGACAAAGCTGTCGATCTGCTGGATACGGCTTCCGCCCGCGTGCGTATGAGCCTTGATACATTACCGGAACCCTTAACGCATATTCGTGCTTCACTCACCGCACTGGCCTTGGAAAAACAGGCGTTACAGGACGATAGCACGGTGGGAGACTATTCTTGTGGTGAACGGCTTGCGGCTATCGAGCGGGAAGAGAACGCATTGATCGTGCAACTCGATACCCTTGAAACCCAGTATCAACAAGAGCAAGAACTTACCCGACAACTGCTGGCCTGTCGCAGCGACCTCTCGCGTCAGGCGGATATTGTCGCTTTACAGTCACAGCTTCACCTTGTGCAACATGCCAGCCCGCTGCTGGGGCTGGACGTTGATGCCCGAACCGTTGCCACAGTGATTGCTGACTGGACAGGGGTTCCGCTCTCGTCATTGCTGAAAGATGAGCAGACGGCGCTGTTAAGCCTGGAAGAGAATCTCGCAACACGGGTCGTGGGCCAGGATGCCGCGCTGGGTGCTATTGCCCGGCGATTACGTGCCGCGAAAACCGGTCTTACGCCAGAAAACGGTCCGCAGGGGGTATTCCTGCTGACGGGGCCAAGTGGTACAGGTAAAACGGAAACCGCGCTTGCCCTTGCGGACACCCTCTTCGGCGGCGAGAAATCGCTCATAACTATCAACCTTTCCGAATATCAGGAACCCCATACTGTCTCTCAACTTAAAGGTTCTCCCCCCGGTTATGTGGGGTATGGGCAGGGTGGTGTACTGACCGAGGCTGTCAGAAAGCGTCCCTACAGTGTGGTGTTGTTGGACGAAGTAGAAAAAGCGCACCGCGACGTAATGAACCTGTTCTATCAGGTTTTTGACCGGGGATTTATGCGCGACGGTGAAGGGCGTGAAATTGATTTTCGCAATACGGTCATTCTGATGACCGCCAATCTCGGCAGCGAGCATGTGATGCAGTTGCTGGAAGAGCAGCCTGATGCCACGGAAAGCGAGATGCAGGCATTGCTCCATCCTCTCCTGCGCGACCATTTCCAGCCCGCATTGCAGGCGCGTTTCCAGACGATCATTTATCGCCCGCTCGGCCCTGCCGCGATGCGTGTCATTGTGATGATGAAGCTGGAACAGGTTATTCGTCGCCTGCGTGAACACTACGGCATAGAAACCGAGGTGAGTGAAGACCTCTATGACCAGCTCACCAGTGTATGTTTGCTGCCTGAGAGCGGCGCGCGCAATATCGATAGCCTGCTCAATCAACAAATTTTACCAGTACTGAGCCAGCAGTTGCTGGCACATCAGGCCGCGCAGCAGAAACCTGTACATTTGAGACTGGGCTGGAATGATGATGAGGGCATTTCCCTTGAGTTTGACCTGGACGTAGGAGGCACCGCATGAACGCGCTCAGTTTTGACCACTCCCACCACAAATTAAAAATCCGTGGCCTGAGCAGCCCGCCTGGTGTGCTCTCCTTTGAAGGCCGCGAGCATCTGAGCCAGCCGTTCTGTTACGACATTCAGTTCACCAGCCGTGATAAAACCCTGGAGCCGGAAGCGGTGCTGATGCAGGACGGCGCGCTCAGCCTCTGCGCCCCGCCGGTTCAGGGGATGCCGGTACAGGTGCCGCTGCGCACCCTGTATGGCGTTCGTCTCCTAAAGCATACGAAGAAAAATATGGATTGAAATACTTCATCATTTTCAGAAGAAAAATCCTTCGGAAAGAGATTCTTTCATATCTACTAGTAATGTTTGCCTTTTTTATTTAATAATAAAAAGTACATTATGATAACGTTAATATAATATTTTAAATAAGGTACTGAAGTTCGCTCCGGATATTGAAATGAAAAAATATATTTTTCTCCCTTATCTTTTGTCATGCATTTTTTGTTGCGTTATAAATGCAGCAGAAAGTAAAGTTCTGGTATTTCCTTTGGATGTTACTCAATTGAGATACAGGCAGGCATTAGATATGAAAACATTGTTTGATAATTGTTCCTTTGTTGTCGAAATCCCCCCAAAATACAAGAGAAGACCTAATAATTTTAATCAACAAGAAGTCAGTATTCCAGTTAAAGGCGATAATTTTGGTTCGCCAAATATGGAAGTAGGTGTGCATTATTATGCGATTGGTAGTTTTGGTTATGATCATAATACTTTTAAATTGATCATTTATAACAAACCAGGGGAAGCAGATACTCCCTTGCTTAATGTGCAACTCAATAGTTATGCTCAGGATGGTAATTTAGTCGATGCTTTATTGTTGGATAGTGTTTTTTGCTATGAAGATATCGTTCGATTTTCTGATTTTGTTATTAATGCTGATTATACGGTAAATATTGATGGCAACGTCCTTTATAAGTATGAAGATGATATGGCGGTGAAAAACAAAAGACCAGTTAGCCAAGTTTATCTAAAAGAAAAGTATATAATAAAAAATGGTCGATTTGAATTAATAAGTAGAATGAAAAGAAAGGTGGAGTAGTGCTATATGTTTTTGATTAATGTCATATGTATTTAATAAGGTTGCAGGAAAACGATAATTATTGTTATTCTGAATTAGATAGTTTAGTCGATATCGAATATTTTATGAGGCAATATAATTTAAATGGAAGGATAGACGGGTGTATTTTAATATAAGAGCAAAAATAGTTACTGAGAAATAAATCTTATAAAGTATTTTTAAGTCTATGCAATTTAAGTTTGTGTCATAAATTCATTTGGGAGGCTTTTGAACATATTTTTTTGCAGTAATGATTATTCTTATTGATTTTGTTTTAATTTATTTGTTGGATTGCGGCTATTGTCGTGGGGAACTGGACTATTATGATGCTGTTAGTAATGAAAATGTTACATATTACTTGCGCTCACTGTTGTAGTTCGATTTTTGATTGTTATTTTTAATGCAGTACTGCTGTTTTCAAGTTCTCGGCTCTTAATGAATGGTGGTTATCCGGGTAGGAAAATTAAGTTTTATCTTTTGTATGTGATTTATTGTCACCCCTAAACCACCTCCTGGGGAGGTGGAGATTGGTTTATTCAATATTGTAAATGGCTTATTGTTTTCTATTAAAAATTACATAAGAAATTATATTGAAGTTTTTGAATTAAATGTGTTTCCGTTCTTGATCATGAAATATGGTGTAGTTGTCAATCTTATTTATGTCTTCCCTTTAGTAATGTCTATGGCGGCTTTTATTATATTAATTTACTTTACAAAGAAACAGTCGTGCCTTTTACTAAAGTAGGCTTGAGGGAGGGGGCAGTTTGTCGTTGAAATATATGATCCGTGGCAACAAATCATATGGAGAAATCCTGGTTGGTAGTGTATTGCGAAAAAACTAAGGATATTTATGAGAATTATTGTGTATATACTGTCCTTGATTGCGTCTAGTGGCTTTACACATAGTAAAGAGATGGATGTCAACATTAAAATATTGATGCTTGAATCATCCCGGTATCTAGACGATGGGGCAGACGATAAATTACTAAGATCAGCATGTCTAAAATGGCAACTTAGTACTGATGATATAAACAAGATATTCAATATTAGTGAGAGGTTTTCCAGTCATCAACGTATTGTCAGAGATTTTTATTGGTTGCCTTGTGAGATTAGTGGGAAACTTATTGCTAATGGTATTGAGTGGTCCTTTATTATCAATTCGGCTGCAACGGCAGTTTGGGAAAATGATAATGATGTAATATATTGGGGGTGCAGCAATGTGGAATGTGAATCATTTTTCCTTTTGCCATATGACGGTATGCGTGGGTTTTAATATTTATATAACTGAAATTATTATCTTTCCTTATATTTTATAAGCCACTCATAAAATTATTTCGCTGTATACAGAACGACGATCTTTCTCACGGACTGGAGGAATGAAATGGACATCCCGACTCTTAATTTTGACCACTCCCACCACAAATTAAAAATCCGTGGCCTGAGCAGCCCGCCTGATGTGCTCTCCTTTGAAGGCCGCGAGCATCTGAGCCAGCCGTTCTGTTACGACATTCAGTTCACCAGCCGTGATAAAACCCTGGAGCCGGAAGCGGTGCTGATGCAGGACGGCGCGCTCAGCCTCTGCGCCCCGCCGGTTCAGGGGATGCCGGTACAGGTGCCGCTGCGCACCCTGTATGGCGTCATCACTGGCTTTAAACAGCTTTCCACCTCGCGCGATGAAACACGCTATGAAGTGCGCCTTGAGCCCCGGCTGGCGCTGCTCGCCCGCAGCCATCAGAACGCCATCTACCAGAACCAGAGCGTGCCGCAGATTGTCGAGAAAATCCTGCGTGAGCGCCACGGGATGCTCGGCCAGGACTTCGTATTCACCCTGACGGGGGAATATCCGTCGCGCGAACAGGTGATGCAGTTCGGCGAGGACGACCTGACGTTTATCTCCCGGCTGCTGTCGGAGGTGGGGATCTGGTTCCGGTTCAGTACCGACGTGCGGCTGAAAATCGAAGTCATTGAGTTTTATGACGACCAGAGCGGCTATGAACGGGGCCTGATGCTGCCACTGCGCCACCCTTCTGGGCTGAGCGACAGCGGCACGGAATCTGTCTGGGGGCTGAACACGGCATATCATGTGGTGGAAAAAAGCGTCACCACGCGGGACTACAACTACCGTGACGCGACCGCCGATATGACGTCGGCGTTTGATGCGACGGGCGGGGACAGCACCACCTGTGGCGAAGCCTGTCATTACGCGGACAACTTCCTGACGGCAGGCGACCCGGACACACCGGAAAGCGGGGCGTTTTACGCGCGTATCCGCCACGAACGTTACCTTAATGGCCGGGCCATTCTGCAGGGGCTGAGCACCAGCGCCCTGCTGATGCCGGGGCTGGAGATAAAGGTACCGGATGAAGACGCCCCGGCGGTGTTCCGCAGGGGCGCATTGATAACCGGGCTGACCGCCAGCGCGGCGCGAGACCGCAGTTATGAACTGACGTTTACCGCCATCCCGTATTCGGAACGCTACAGCTTTCGCCCGGCGCGCATCGCGAAGCCGGTGATGGCCGGAACGCTGCCCGCGCGGGTGACCAGCACAACGGCAAACGACATCTACGCCCATATCGATAAAGACGGGCGCTACCGGGTGAACCTCGATTTTGACCGCGAGACCTGGAAGCCGGGTTACGAGAGCCTGTGGGTGCGGCAGTCCCGCCCTTATGCAGGTGATACGTACGGACTGCACCTGCCGCTGCTGGCGGGCACGGAGGTCAGCATTGCGTTTGAGGGAGGCAACCCGGACCGGCCCTATATCGCCGGCGTGAAGCATGATTCCGCCCACCCCGACCACGTGACGATTCAGAACTACAGACGCAACGTGTTGCGTACCCCGGCAAACAACAAGCTGCGCCTCGATGACGAGCGCGGCAAAGAGCATATCAAAATCAGTACGGAGTACGGCGGCAAGAGCCAGCTCAATCTCGGCCATCTGGTGGATGCGGGAAAACAGCAGCGCGGGGAAGGTTTTGAGCTGCGCACGGACATGTGGGGTGCCATCCGGGCGAAAAAGGGGATATTCATCAGCGCCGACGGTCAGGAGCGGGCGCAGGGGCAGGTGCGGGAGATGGCGGCGGCGCTGGGGATACTGAGCGGTGCACAGTCGCAAATGGCGTCTCTGTCAGCGGATGCGGAAACGGCGAATGCTGACCCGGCAGACCTTGCGTCGCAGGTGACGTTGCTGGAGGAGCGTGTAAAAGAACTGACGCAGGCGGTGGTGCTGTTAAGCGGTCCGAAAGGCGTGACCCTGGCCAGCGGTGAATATATGCAACTGGCGGCGGCCAGAAGTCTCGAAATGAACGCTGGCAATAATGCCGATATTGGGGTGATGAAAAACCTGTTTATCGGTGTGGGGCAGGCCCTGAGTGTATTTGTACGCAAAGCGGGGATTAAGCTGTTTGCCAATAAAGGTGCGATCTCACTACAGGCGCAGAACGACCTGATGGAATTACTGGCGAAAAAATCGATAGAGATCACCAGTACGGAAGATGAGATCATTATTACCGCGAAGAAGAAAATCACGATCAACGGTGGCGGAAGTTATATTCGTCTGGATCCCTGCGGAATAGAAGCCGGTACGCAAGGTGAATATAACGTCAAGGCAGGATATTACGGGCGTAAGCCAGGAGCGAAAATTATGCCTGAGATGATGACGTTTCCGATGATCGAGTCTGGAGAATATTGTGTCCGTTTCTTTTTCTCCAATAAAGATGGTAGCCCTTGTTCAAATACAAAATATATTGCAACTCTTGATGATGGTTCTAAAGTAAATGGTCTGACGGACGCTGAGGGTTACACTGATTTTTTTTATAAAAGCGAGGTTGAAAATGTGAAAATTAAGTTATTGCTTGGGTGCTAGCGTATAAGTGTTATCAGGATAATATCGGAGATTTTATGGAAGATGAAGATGGAATGGAAAATGAAAACCCTTCCCCACTTATTTTTAACAAGCATGTGAATCAATGCGATTATGTAGGATCAACAACTAATGACGTAAAAAGTCAGGATAAGCAATGTGATGTTTCTGTGATTTATGTGAATAGTGATGGTTATATTGAAAATGCGGGTTTTATAAAGAAGTCTATTATTAGGCTTGAAGTGGGTAATATGCCAAAACTTAATGCGATTGTGCTCCATCGAACGGATTCCAGTACCACGGAAGGTACGTTAAACTCCTTTGGGAAAGGGGTCGGAACGCATTTTTTAATTTCAAAAAATGGTGATATATATCAGGTCGCGAGTTTGTTTAAATTTACAAGTCATGTAGGTAAGATCAGATCACGTTGTGAGGAGGAAAACACATGGTCAGAGGAAGAGAAAAAGATAATAAAATCTTTTGGATGGAATCCTAAGAAAAAGCATGATCATGAAATAATAAAAGAATATCCATCCCGTTATCCTTATAATCGTGACAGTGTAGGTATTGAGGTTGTTGCTTTATATCATAAGGGTAATCAAAAATGGGAGTCAGCTACTATGGAGCAGAAGGAATCAGTTAAAAGACTAGTGGATATAATAATTAATATTTATGAACTAGGTAATGATGATATATATGAACATGATAAAATTGCTTATAAAACTGCCGGTGAAGGCGCTGATCTTTATATTATTTAGTGGTTTTACATATAGTAAAAAAAATGATCTTAATTTTGAAATATTAGCAGTGGAGTCATCTAAATATTTAGATGGTGACTATGCAGATAAAGCATTAAAGGCTGCATGTTTAAAATGGCAACTTAGCGTTGATGATATAAAAAAGATATTTAATATTAGCGAGAGGTTTTCCAGTCATCAACGTATTGTCAGAGATTTTTATTGGTTGCCTTGTGAGATTAGTGGGAAACTTATTGCTAATGGTATTGAGTGGTCCTTTATTATCAATTCGGCTGCAACGGCAGTTTGGGAAAATGATAATGATGTAATATATTGGGGGTGCAGCAATGTGGAATGTGAATCATTTTTCCTTTTGCCATATGACGGTATGCGTGGGTTTTAATATTTATATAACTGAAATTATTATCTTTCCTTATATTTTATAAGCCACTCATAAAATTATTTCGCTGTATACAGAACGACGATCTTTCTCACGGACTGGAGGAATGAAATGGACATCCCGACTCTTAATTTTGACCACTCCCACCACAAATTAAAAATTCGAGGCCTGAGCAGCCCGCGACCTCAGTTATGAACTGACGTTTACCGCCATCCCGTATTCGGAACGCTACAGCTTTCGCCCGGCGCGCATCGCGAAGCCGGTGATGGCCGGAACGCTGCCCGCGCGGGTGACCAGCACAACGGCAAACGACATCTACGCCCATATCGATAAAGACGGGCGCTACCGGGTGAACCTCGATTTTGACCGCGAGACCTGGAAGCCGGGTTACGAGAGCCTGTGGGTGCGGCAGTCCCGCCCTTATGCAGGTGATACGTACGGACTGCACCTGCCGCTGCTGGCGGGCACGGAGGTCAGCATTGCGTTTGAGGGAGGCAACCCGGACCGGCCCTATATCGCCGGCGTGAAGCATGATTCCGCCCACCCCGACCACGTGACGATTCAGAACTACAGACGCAACGTGTTGCGTACCCCGGCAAACAACAAGCTGCGCCTCGATGACGAGCGCGGCAAAGAGCATATCAAAATCAGTACGGAGTACGGCGGCAAGAGCCAGCTCAATCTCGGCCATCTGGTGGATGCGGGAAAACAGCAGCGCGGGGAAGGTTTTGAGCTGCGCACGGACATGTGGGGTGCCATCCGGGCGAAAAAGGGGATATTCATCAGCGCCGACGGTCAGGAGCGGGCGCAGGGGCAGGTGCGGGAGATGGCGGCCATTATCAGTGAGCTGAACAGCCTGAGCGACAAAATCAAGAAACTGTCTGATGACGCGGTGACTGCCAGTGCGGAGTCGGCAGATATGGCCGCGAAGGTTGCGTTAATCGCTAACCGGATAAGCGAGCTGACGGCATCAGTCATCCTGATGCACGCGCCAAAAGGTGTTGCGCTGGCAAGTGGTGAACATATGCAACTGGCGGCAGTAAAAAACCTCCAGATAAACGCGGGGAATAACATCGATATCGGTGTTGTGAGGAATATATTTATCGGTGTGGGGCAGGCTCTGAGTGTATTTGTACGCAAAGCGGGGGATTAAGCTGTTTGCCAATAAAGGTGCGATCTCACTACAGGCGCAGAACGACCTGATGGAATTACTTGCGAAAAAATCGATAGAGATCACCAGTACGGAAGATGAGATCACTAATCCTATCCCTACATATGAGCAGGTGTGGAATTGGAAGAAAAACATAGATGGAGGCTCTGACCTATATATACAAAAAAGGAAAAATGCTCAAAATTATCTCGGTAAGGATGGAAGAACTTATACAGAAGAGCAATTGCAACATGAAACAATTAGCCGTTGGAATGGTGGCGCCTACCATGAATGGAATGAAAGTGAGCAACAATGGCAAAGGAAGAGTAACATTTTGTGTGATTCTCAAACAGGAAATATAGGATGGGATACTACAAATCCATCAAATCAAGATAGAACAGAAGAAGAATTACATGATCGGGATCATGAGCAGTACAGTATGGGAGGTGCGGGACAGGATGATGAGCATCCGTGGCGATATTCTGGGGTTTGCTATGCGGATCATGTCATTGATTAACATTGTGTTTTTTTTACTAAATACTCAAATGGCATATTCAAGAAATGCCCATTCTCTGCAGGTATTATCTGTTGTTGATCCTGTACTGAATTTTTTTTCATTAGAAAATAATTTATTTTTGGTTAATACAAGAGATATTTTTTTCTATAAAAAGATCGGCACTGTGAATGGAATACGCTATTTTGTTTTTTTTGAAAAAAAACCGAGTAACGTTGACACACCTGAGGGGTTCTGTGGATCTGGTAATGAAATTTGGCTGAATCTTTATAAAGTAGGTGAAAAAGCTAGTACTTTTATTGACCAGGTTTTGATCAGCAGTTGTAAGGAAAGCTTTTCAATGGATAGTTTGGAATCTGGAGCGGGAAATAGTGAAAGTGATTATAGCTCTTTTTCATGGAATTCATTGGGGTTCAATATTAAATGGTTTTCTAAATATGACCAGAAAGGGATGGTTGTTGATAGTACAAATTATATAATAGAGAGTGAAGGTCTGTCTAAAAAAGATATTCTTCGTCCTATGATTTATGAAAGATAATTATGACTGTTTTAATTATTATAGGGCTGTATTTGGCAAGGGTAATTTTTTATAGTTTTCATTGTCTTTTTTCTTATTGTTTTTTTTCTAATGACGAAATTATATAGCTCAGGGTCATGAAAAGGAAAGGGTATTATTTATGATGATGCAAGGAGGTTTGGTGGGAGAGTATGTTTATCAGATTTTTTTGATTGAATATAATCATAGTGGTTTTTATATAAGAAGTAGGTGAAATTTACATAGTAATAAGTAGGTGTGATTTTTATTTTAATGGATACTGTATGTAGTTGATATGTTTTTTTGTTTTTTTTAATGATTATTTGAAATAAAAATGGATATTATTATGTCGGTTCGTCTTAATACTATTCCTGATGCAAAGGATTACCCCAAAAAAACTGGTTGTGTTAAATGGATAATGGTTTCTCTGTTGCTGCCACCTACAGTTTTAGTGTCAGTGTTTCTTCCATTTAGAAATGAATTTGCAATAAGTGGTTGGTACTTTTGGGGGGCGGTTTTCGGTATTTTCATTTTTATATGGTCACTCACCGTATCAGTCTATTGGTTGGTTTTTATAACACAATGTATCCGAGTGGAGGCGTGGAATAAGCGTCGTGAAGAAGTGATTTTACGGGAAACTCAACGGGGGCGACGTGCGTTGCAAATATTAAACCTTTCTTTGCACACGGCAATGAACGGTGATTCTTTAGTTGAAACCACGATGAACTTTTTGACCCGCCAGTCGCGGTTAAGTACTTATTCTGTACTGCGTGGTGAAAATATGGTTCGCCGTAGTGTAATTCCAGTGTTAACGGATCAACCCATAACCAGTCGTTTACCGGAAATTATTTCCCGTCTTTTCAGTGATATCAAACCCCAACTATGTCGATTACCCGATGATTTTCACATCAACGTGTTTTTTGAGATTAATACATCACTATCCGTGCCAATTGTTATAGATATCTGCAAGGACGAGTGGCAAAAAGCCGGATTTTCCAGAACATGTTTATTTTCAAATTCCGCGAGGGGATTAGCTGTCATAGACGACTGGCTTGATAACGACATTCACAAAAAAGCTGTTTTGCTGGTCATTTCCTTACATTTGGAACCAGAGCAACCAGAACTCACTGCTGAGTCTGCCTGCGCTTTGTTGATGGCTAACAGGTTAACTCAACAGGCAATTACACCACTGGCACTGTTGCATCGCCCTGAGCGACTTATTGACACAACCGCCATGGTCGAAGGGATTAAACAGGCGCTTGACTGGATGCCTGTAAAACCTGATGCCCTGTCGGGTACGTGGACTGCGACGTTGAATGCGGAACAGCGGGTTGCCTTGCTGTCACTTAACGAGCCATTTATTCAGGAAGCTTCGCTCTATGAACTTGACGCTTTTCTGGGGCGTTCAGACATGGCTGCACCGTGGTTATCAATCGCAGCTGCCACACTGGCAGGCATGCATTTACACCAACCCCAGTTGGCGCTTAGTGGCGAACAGGGCGGGGATTCTTTGTGGGCGGCGGTGGTATCACCGCATGCTTTAGCTCAGGAGGCATCATAGTGGTTACGGAATTAAACCGTCTTCGGCCTCGTTCGTTCTCTCGGCCGATAATGTTTTTCACCGTTACGGTAGTCATTGCGTTATGTACGTTAATTTACCGTAAACCTATGCTCGTGGGAGTCGAGTCGGGCAGCCTACAGCAGACATACTGGATGGCGGGTGTGATTGCGGGCGGCCTGATTTTTCTCATCATTATGGGCGCTTACAATTTGTTAAACCGCCACTCGGCTATACAAGATTTTGAAATTCGCAGACAGCTTGCTGCCGGGGATGACTATCGGCCTGTGACGGAGAAAAAAGTAGATAATTGTAATCCGGTATGGGGGGAAATGGCTTCTTTCGTACGCACCCGCTACGGCTTCTTCTGGCGCTATAAAATCCGTCTGCTCCTGATTATCGGTGAGCCCGCCGAAGTGGAATCCATCGCACCGGGTTTAACAGAACAGCACTGGCTTGAAGGCGACGGTATCGTACTGATCCATGGCGGTAGAGCGTTAGCCGAACCGGATGCCGAACTGTTGGCGTCATTGCGAAAGCTGCGCCGCCACCGCCCACTGGATGGGGTTGTCTGGCCGCTGACGGCGAAACAGAGCCAGCAGAGTGCGCAAATGGATAAGGCCTGGCGCGGGCTGACCGACAGCGGAAAACGACTCGGGTTTCAGGCCCCGCTCTATTTATGGCAGGTATGCGACGATGGCGGTTATCAGACCGAACGCACCACACAGGCGGTGGGATGCCTGCTGCCTGAACATTGCACGGCAGAACATCTGGCTTCCATGCTGGAAGCGCAAACCCCACAACTGACAGAGCAGGGGATGCAGCAGTTACTGCGCGATAATCGCCACGATTTCCTGTTGCGCCTGGCACATTCCCTGCAAAAAGAGGGCGTTGCTCACTGGCAAAACACATTGAAACCTCTGTTGTCGGGCGGAGCATATTCCCTCTCATTACGTGGCCTGATGTTCAGTCCGAAGCATGTGGCCAGAGCAGATACCGCGCCTCATGCCTGGCTCCCCTCTCCGGTATGGGCGGGTATTACGGATGATAAGGTCCGGGGTCGTAAGGTGGGATTCCCGTGGGCACATGCAATGATGGCAATGCTGGGCATAATGGTGATGGTGTGGGGAACCGGGCTTCTGACGTCTTTTTTGACCAACCGTATGCTGATTCAGGATACCGCCGCGCAGACAGCGCACGCACTGAACACTCGCCTGCCGCTTTCAGAACAACTGATAGCACTGCATACATTACAGAGCGAACTGGAGCGCCTGCAATACCGCGTTCGTCACGGTGCGCCGTGGTATCAGCGTTTCGGACTGGAGCGTAACACGCAATTGCTTGATGCGGCATTTCCCGGTTATGCGCAGGCTGCCAGCCGCCTGGTGCGCGATGTGGCGCTCTCACATCTGCAACAGCAGCTAAACGCCTTTGTCGCCCTGCCTCCTGATAGCCCTCAGCGGACGGCAACAAGTGAGCAGCGATATAAACAGCTTAAAGCGCTGCTGATGATGTCCCGTCCGGAAAAAGCGGATGCGGCCTTTTTCAGCGCCACGCTGATGGCCGATGGTCTGCGCTATCCAGGGGGGGCGGAAGGTCTCTCGCAGAGTATCGTCCCTTCGCTACTTGCCTTCTGGGCCACGAATCTGGCTGAACATCCGCAATGGAAGGCGGCGTTGCAACCTGAACTGACCGCCACCGTGCGAAAAATCCTGCTGTGCCAGATTGGCGTACGCAATGCGGAAAACACGCTCTACCAGAATGTGCTGAAACAGGTTTCCCGAAACTATGCAGATATGACTCTGACGGATATGACCAGCGACACCCAGGCCGATGCGCTTTTTAGTACTGAGCAGATCGTACCGGGGATGTTCACCCGCCAGGCGTGGGAAGGGCAGGTAAAAGAGGCGATAGAGCAAGTTGTGGCGGCCCGACGCGAAGAAATTGACTGGGTGCTCAGTGATCGCGATAAGGGCGCGTCATCCGATGTATCGCCGGAGACGCTACGCGCCCGACTCACAGAGCGTTACTTCACCGACTTTGCCGGAAGCTGGCTCTCTTTTCTTAACAGCCTTCGCTGGAAAAAGGAAGGCACGCTGTCCGGTGTACTCGATCAACTGACACTCATGGCTGATGCTCACCAGTCGCCGCTCATTGCCCTGATGGATACGCTGGCGTGGCAGGCGGCAACGGGGCGACCGAACCGTGGATTGTCGGATTCATTGACGACATCGGCAAAGGCACTCTTTAACGGCGAAGATCAAGGCCGTCAGGACGAAACGCCTCCCGGCCCGCTGGATAAAACCTTTGCCCCGCTGCTGCGGCTGACGGGGGAACGCGCTGCCGGTAGCGGAGACGCGACGCTCAATCTGCAGACTTATCTGACGCGCGTTAGCCGTGTGCGGCTCAAGCTGCAACAGGTCATCAACGCCCCGGATCCGCAGGAAATGACGCAACAACTGGCGCAGACGGTGTTTCAGGGTAAAACCGTCGATCTTACTGATACCCGCGACTATGGTCGTCTGGTTGCCGCCAGCCTCGGAGAGGCATGGAGCGGCTTTGGTCAGGCGCTGTTTGTTCGCCCGGTTGAGCAGGCATGGCGACAGGTGCTGACACCCGCGGCGGAGAGTCTCAATCGGCAGTGGCAGCGTGCCATTGTCAGCCAGTGGGAACAGGATTTCGCGGGGCGCTACCCCTTTAGTGCCACGCAGAACGATGCCTCGTTGCCTTTGCTGGCGCAGTACCTGCGCGACGGTGGCCGCATCCATCAATATCTCGCCACGCACCTTGGTGGCGTGCTGAGACGCGAAGGGCGAGACTGGGTGACCGATGCCACGAACACACAGGGTTTGGTAGTAAATCCGGCGTTTTTGCGTTCCCTGAATCAGCTTGGCGATATCACGGATGCCGCCTTTGTCAGCGGAGATGCCGGAATACATTTTGATCTGCGCGCCAAACCCGCGCGCGATGTGATGAAAACGCAACTGACGGTTGACGGGCAAACACTGGAATATTTCAACCAGAAGGAGCGCTGGCAGCGCTTTACCTGGCCTGGTGAGCAGTGGCACCCCGGTGCGTCGCTGAGTTGGACCAGCACGCAGAACAGCGAGCGTATTTTGGCAGATTACCGGGGAAGCTGGAGCCTCATCCGCTTACTGGAACAAGCGGAAGTTACACAACTGGACAGCAGCAGCTACAAAGTGCTGTGGCGCGCCCCGGACGGCCTCCCGTTGCATTACCTGATGCGCGTTGAGCAGGGAAAAGGGCCGATGGCACTGCTGGCACTGAGAAATTTTCGCCTGCCACAGCAGATCTTCCTGACCGGGAACGTCATGGCAGAGTCGCAAGAACAGGGAGAGCACGAGGATGAGTGAGTTGCTACAGCAGTTAACCCGTAGCTGTTTTAGCGATGGCGATGTCCTGCAGGCCGCGCGCGAGCAGACCGCGTTATGGCAGAAATGGTTATTGCCAGTAAAAGAAGACGCACCCGTTGGCGAAGACCCAGGCTATCACGACGATTTTCTGCTTATGCGCGATGAGATGAACAAGCTGTCCGGCGCAGACACCGCATTGATTTGTACGCTGGCGGAATCCCTCATTCTGACTCAGGCAAAAGATCTGCGTATCGTGACCTATTACATCTGGGCACGGCTACATCGCGACGGCGAGCGTGGCTTAGCTGAGGGGCTGGCGTTGCTGGCCGGGCTGGTTGAACGCTTTGGTACCGCGCTACTACCCTCCCGCCCGTCGAGCCGAAAACTGGTGCTTGAGTGGCTGGCCGGAGACAAAATTCTTGATAGCCTGGCGCGATTTCCGGAAGTGGCAAAGGCGGATTTTTCCAGGATCGTCGCCGCGCTGAATTTGCTATCAGTATCATTTGCAGCATGGACAGAAGACCAACAGCCGCCTTCGCTGATGCCGCTTATTCACGCGCTGGAGTCACGTCTGGCACAATCGGGCGGGATGAATGCCGTTGTACCTCAAAATAGCGCGGCCCTCTCGCCGCCTGTCGCTTCTTCCCTTATCGACTCGCCGTCGTTGCAGGTTATTCATTCCGGACGCGATTTGCTGGATCAGGCCAAAACGCTGTCCCGTTACCTCAATGAACAGCCCCGGGGCTGGCTGGCGGCACATCGCCTGATGAAAACCCTGCGTTGGGACACCGTTCATGAGCTTCCGCCCGATGTCGACGGCAAAACGCGGTTGTCTCCACCGCGCACGGAATCGCGTAATCAACTTAAGCGATTGTATACACAGCAGAACTGGACAGAACTCCTGGAACAAGCCGACCGGATGTTCGGCGAAGGTGTATGTCACTTCTGGCTGGATATTCAGTGGTATCTGCACCAGGCGTTAGGCAAGGCAGGGCCGCCGTGGGACAAGTGGACATCTGTTGTCCGTCAGGATCTGGCGTTGTTGCTGGAACGGTTGCCTGGGCTGGAGCAGCTTGCATGGAGTGACGGTAGCCCGTTTGCGGATGACGTAACGCGAAACTGGATTGCACAGCAGGTTATACCGCGGGATGAAGGGGCATGGCTGGCAGGCGGGGCGGCTCTCTCTGGCGAATCCTCCCACGATGATCTTTTGGCGCTGGAACCCGAAGCGCAGGAGCGTGCCGACAGTGAAGGGGTCGATACCGCGCTGGGCTGGCTCCAGTCACGTCCGGGGATTGTTACCGCGCGACAGCATCTGCAATTGCGTTTACTCATGGCCCGGATCGCGGAGCAATACGGCAAAACAGAGATGGCGCTGTTGCTGTTAGATGAACTGGACGGGAGTTCGCAGGGGCTGACGCTGGCCCAATGGGAACCCGAGCTGATCTTCGAGATCAAAGCCCGGCAGTTGAAGCTGCTGCGTTTAAGGGCATATCGCTATGCGGATAAAGCGCTGCTGGCGCGAAAAATGGAAACCCTGCTCGGCACGCTGGTGGCGATAGATCCCGCACGTGCTGCCGTATTGTGCGATTCGCAACATAAGGATTGAAGACGATGGGACGAGGCTATTTTCTGGTCAGAGGTGATATAACCACCTGTGGCGGCAGGATCATTGAAGGCGCGGATGACCATACCATTATGGGTATACCTCAGGCACGCGATATGGATAGAGTGACCAGTGGCAGATATCCAGGAATGTTTATTATTGTAGGAGGTGTTCCGCAGACAGATATTCACGGCCGGCTGATGGCAGGAACTCTGGACAGTAAAAGCTCCTGCCCATGTCAGTCGCGATTTATCGCGTCGATGATGAATGATGTTTATGAGACGGATGTGAAGGACGGAATAATAGAAGTAAAACAGCCCAAACCATTAACCGAAGAGGACTTTTCTCAGGGTAAAGTTTATGGGAGAAAAATTATAGTGCTGGATTATGAAAACGAAAAACCTGTGCAAGGATTGAAAGTGAAAGTTAAAACAAATAGTGGTGAGTATAATTATTTTCCTGATGGTAATGGGCGAGTAAATACTGTTATCACAGAAAATAAGGATGAAGATTTTATGGTTGATATATATTGTTTGTTTCAGTAATAGAAGGTGTTTTCAGTGAGTAATTATAAAGAGCCTGATAGTGCATATGATAATTTAATGCAGAAAGGATATTTATATAAAATCAATTCTGTAGCAGAAATAGATAAACAGCCAGTTTTTTTGCTGGTTGGATGTTTTTGCAAGGAGCCAGTAGATAACTATCCTTTTCAAGAGCCTGTGTTTACTTGGTTAAGTAATATCTCTCATTTAATCATGAAGTACTCGAATAAATTCTCAGTTCCGCCCATTGCTGTAGCTGGTGCATTGGCTGATGAATATAACACGAGATTTATGCCTGATTATTCATATGCAAAAAAAAGGTTAGATTACCTACAGGATAACGTTATACCAAAAGGGAAATACACCGAGTTCGAAGAGACCGTGAATAATAAGAAAAGTAGTGATGATCTTGAGAAACAATATCAGACTATTAAAAAAAATGATCCGGATGATATAAAAAGAACTACATGGGACAGGGTTAGCAACACCGTGGCAGGTGATTATGGGAAGGGTAACATATCATTACGCACAGCCTATGATATGTATGATGACAAGCTGGATTCATTTCCAAACATGTCAAGGTTAGATATATTAAGATATTTGGTTACAGATGAAGGAACGGTTCACTTTGCTGCCTTGATGATCAAAAAAGCGAAAGATATTATGAGTGGTTATATAATTGATTTACCTCAAAGAAAGCAGGAAGCCATTTTAGTGACATATTTTAAACAAGGGGACAAATATCGCAGGAAATTTATATCAATATCACTGAAAAATAACCCGGAAGCCAGGATAAAATCTGGGGAAGGCTGCAGGACTTGTTTTCAGAGGAAAAAAATATCCGATGCTATTGGTGTGAAAATTAAAGATTTTAACGTAACGCAGAAAGCATCATAATTTTATTCTATTAGAAATAATATGATTAATGATATTTTGCTATTTTTTAAGGTTTTTTCTTTTTAATGATAATGAATGTCAATTAAAGAGTAATATTATGTTGGTCCTTCGAATTGTATCTGGTGTGGTTTCTTGGATTGTAGTTAGCATAGTATTCAATGTATTATTCATGTTTCATGGTTATAATATGGCATATATTTCATTGGTTATGGCGCCCGGAATCCTCCCTTTTATACCATTTTTTTTACCTAAGCCACATTATGGATATCGATGGGTTTATATATTATTAGGTATTGTGATTCAAGTCTTATTTAATTTCTGTGATTTGTTATGGGGTAATATTGAAGTGTTACTTATTGGTGTTGTAGGTATATCACTTTTTTATTATTCATTCTTTGTGAGTGTTTCCAGGTCTGCCTCAGTAATCTACTGCGTTGTGATTTTTAATTTTCTATTTATTTTTCTTTTGGCCCAGCAGTTTTACATTTATAATCAATTTCGCTCAAAAAATATATGCTTTATATCTGAGTGGTATTGTGGGTCTGAATGTTATAAAGATTATATTCAGATTTCATGTAAAACCAAGGAGTGGCAATCGGAAGTTTTTCATGGATTACCGGGTAGTACTTATAATTTTGGAATGAAAGATAATAATATTTTTGTAAAATTTGAAGATCACCATAAGAAGCGTGTGTTTATTTTAAAGGATGGGCGGTTCGAAGAACATTAAGATCTGAATTTTTTATTATTAGATCTCTCCGGTTGATTGTACAAGATTATTAGTCAAGCATATATTTTAAAATGGACTACCTGCAATATTATCAATAATCCCCAAGCCTGCTCTTAACAACTCACTCCACTTTAATCATTACCTATTTACCACAGGATTTTCATGGACGATTTAACCCAACGCTACTACGAAGCCGAAATGCGCTACCTGCGCGAAGCCGGTAAAGAATTCGCGCAGGCATATCCCGACCGCGCGGCAATGCTGAACCTCGACAAACCTGGTGCTCGCGATCCGTATGTGGAGCGTCTGTTTGAGGGTTTCGCATTCTTAATGGGGCGGCTGCGTGAAAAACTGGATGACGATTTGCCGGAACTTACCGAAGGGCTGGTCAGTCTGCTCTGGCCGCACTATCTGCGCACCATTCCCTCACTGTCTATTATTGAGCTGGCAACCGATTTTCGGCTGATGAAGCAGAGCGAAACGCTCAGCCAGTTTCAGGTGTTGTCACGCCCGATTGGTGAGCGAAAAACCCGCTGTCGCTACACCGCCACGCGCGATGTCACGCTCTATCCGCTGGCTTTGCCTGACGTGTCACTGCAGTACGAGCCGGACGGACGTTCTGTCATTCGCCTGCGTTTCGAATGCAGCCCGCTGGTCGGCGACTGGTCGCAAATTGATTTATCACGACTACCGTTGTATCTGAATGCCGACAGCCCGATAGCCTGTGCCTTACACCGGGCGCTAACGCTGGGAACGCAACAGATCTGGCTGCGTTTGCCGGGGCATGAGCGGCGTGTGCTGGAGGGCCATTTTTCTGCGCAGGGATTGGGCGATGATGACAGACTGTGGCCCAAAGGAGAATCCGCATTTAGCGGCTATCAGCTCTTACTTGAATATTTCACTTTCCGTGAAAAATTTATGTTTGTGGCGCTTCATGGGCTGGAAAACATCACCTGGCCGGAAGGAATAAAGGGTTTTGAGCTGGATGTTGTGCTGGTGGAAAGTTGGTCCCACGATTTGCCGTTCAATGCCGACACTATCCGCCTGCATTGTGTTCCGGTTATCAACCTGTTCCCACTAGAGGCTGACCCGCTGCATCTCTCTCCGCTGGAAAACGAATATCTCCTGCGCCCCATGCGTATCCAGGATGGACATACTGAAATCTATTCTGTTGATCGAATCGTCTCCTCACGCCACACCGGCAATCAGGCGTATGTCCCGTTTTCCAGTTTTCGCCATCGGGGCGGCATGTTGCGTCACGATGCCCCCGAACGCTATTACCACACGCGGGTGAAGCGTGGCCCCTCGGGGCTGCATGATAGCTGGTTGATTTTGGGGGGCGATGCGTTTGACGCGGACAGGCTTCTGGAAGATGAAACCTTGTCACTGAGCCTGACGGGCACCAACGGCCAGCTTCCGCGCAAGGCGTTGCAAAGCACGCTTCTGGACACCCCCCTCCATGCGGCGCAAAACAATCTGCGGGTCCGTAATCTCTGCGCGCCGACGCAGCCTTGTTATCCCCCTTCGCGTGACCGTTTCCACTGGCGGGTACTCAGTCATCTTGGCTCAAACTTTCTGTCGATGATGGATAACGCGGAGATCCTGCGCGGCACGCTGGCGCTCTATGACTGGACGGAGAGCGAGATGAATCGCCGTCGTCTTGAGGCGATTGTTGATGTTCAGCACCATCTCATTCAGCGTTTCGAAAAAGGCTTTCTGCTGCGCGGAGTGGACATTCAGGTCACCCTCGACAGCAAAGGTTTCGCCGGGGAGGGGGATATCACCCTGTTTGGTGAACTCCTTCATCGCTTCTTCGCGCTCTATGCCGATATCCATCTTTTCACACAACTCACCGTAATATTGCAACCCACAGGGAAGTGCCTGCAATGGACCGAACACCACAGCCAGCGCGTACCGGGCTGATACATCGACTGAAGCCGCACATTTCGCGGATTAATTTTTACCGTTTTTGCCAGTATCTGGAACAAGCTGCGCCACACGCCCCGCCGTTAGGCAGTAGCGCGAACCCTGCTGATGATCCCGTGCGCTTTCGCCCTCATCCGGGGATGGGATTCCCTGCAAGCGAACTTAAAGCGGTCGAGCACCATTCGCAGCAGCCTGACGCGCCAGTGACAGTACGCACCACTTTTCTGGGGCTTTACGGCGTCGATTCCCCTCTGCCGACGGCTTACCTGGACGACATCGCACAGGGAAAGGACGGGCATGAAGCGGTAATGGCGTTTCTGGATATCTTCAACCACCGTTTTACCACGCAGTACTACCGCATCTGGCGCAAATACAACTACCCGGCGTCGTTTGAACCGGGGGCAAGGGATACGATTTCACATTGCCTGCTGGGGCTCATTGGTTTGGGCATTCCCGGTAGCGAAAACCATATCGCCACGCCCGTTTCGCGTTTTCTGGCACTGTTGAGCGTGATGCGGCTGCCAACGCGTACAGCGGAAGGCGTGACAGCGTTAGTGGCACTGCTTGCGCCAAAGACCCAGGCAACGGTGACACCACACGATCCGCAGTCTGTTGTACTGCAAACGCGGGTCTGCCTGTCCCGAACGTCCCGCGTTGACCTGACAACGCGCGCTCTGTTGGGGCGAACCGGCACGGACGTTAACAGTCAACTGTTACTGCAACTCTATACCGAAGAGGCTGACGAAGTGCGCGGATGGCTGCCGGGAGGGCAGTTGCATACCGATCTTCTGGTGCTGCTGCGTGTATATCTTGGCTGGCGTTGCCAGGCGCGGCTACAGCTCACGCTTCCGGTCAGCCTGCTGCCGGCGGCACAGCTAGGGAAACAGCGCGTTCAGATTGGCCTAACCGGCATTTTACGAGCCTCAGGTTCCGCGCCAGACACCGGGACTGTAACGGTGAAACTTGGCCGCTATCAGGGACTCATGCCAGGTTCAACACGATGGGACAGGGAGAGAATCACGCATGTTCATTATCCACTGTAAGCGCCGGGCGTTGGCCTGCGCGATGGCGTTGTCAGTTTTCCTGACAGGCTGCGGGCTGGGGCAAAAGGTGATTGAGGGTTCGAAAAGTATGGCGAGCGCTATCTTCTATAAACAGATCCATACCTTGCATCTGGATTTCATCTCGCGTGGCGCGCTCAACACGGACGCGCAAAACACGCCGCTTTCCACCATGGTGCATGTCTGGCAACTCAAATCGCGCACCCGCTTTGATAAAGCAGATTACGACACCTTGCTCATGCAGGAAGAGTCGGCACTCAACGGCGATGTTCTGGCGGAACATTCAGTCTGGATTAAACCCGAGGGGGCGGTTTCGCTGGATGTGCCGCTCGATAAAGAGACGCAGTTTATTGCGATTGCCGGGCAGTTTTATCAGCCGGATGAAACGCGTAATAGCTGGCGGTTGATCCTGAAACGGGACGAGTTGGATGCGGATAAACCCCGCACTATCGAGCTTTTGCGCAGCCAGTTAACGCTGCTTCCTGTGCAGGACAATTAATCCATGCCGACGCCTTCTTTATACGAAATGTTGATGTCTGGCTTCAGTGGCGAATTACCGCTGGAACAGGTCGGCGAGCGGGACCAACTTATCCTTTCCGTGATGGACAACATGCAGCGCATTATCAATTGCCGGGCGGGTACGCTGGCGCACCTGCCGGATTACGGGTTACCGGATCTTAGCGTGATACATCAGGGAATGACGGCGGGTATTCACGGGTTAATACACCAGATTGAGGAGACGCTGCGCCGTTATGAACCTCGCTTGAGTCAGCTCCGCGTGGAGCTACTGCCGCAACCGCGTCCCGGACATCTGAATTACCTGATTCATGCCGAACTTCCCGCCAGGGGATGGATCCGTTTTGACGGGGTCTTCTCTCCGGAAGGGCGGATAGTCCTGCGTCATCTTAAGCAACAGGAGCGTGCATAACCTATGACGGACCATTCGTTATTTATCAGCCAGTTTCGTGTGGGTGGCGATCCCTGTACCTTTCGCGAAGCGGGCGAATTACAGGCCGAAATGGGTAAACTCACCCATCCGGCGCGCCCGGACGTGGACTGGCGTCGGGTCGAATCGTTGTGTCTGGCGTTGTTCAGACAAAATGGTGTGGAGCTGCAAACACTGGTCTGTTACATCCTGGCCAGAACAAAGCAGCAGGGGCTGGTGGGTATGACCGAAGGGCTGGAGGCGTTACAGACACTGATGACGCGCCACTGGGGCGATTTCTGGCCCGTGCAGGTACATTCAAGAGTCACTCTGCTCAGTTGGCTGGCGGAAAAGATACAGCAGTCGCTACGGACAATGGAGGTTCAGTATCAAGCGTTGGCGCGGGTCTATCGCTGTGAGCAATACCTGGCTGAACTTGAAAAAGTACTGCGTCAGTGCGAACTCTGGCATCTGACCCGAATGGATATCGTTGCCGGTCAGTTGCGTAATGTCGCGCTGCGACTGGAGCGGCTCACGCCGCAGGAGACAGAAGCAGGCGTAACGCCGATAACCGCAAGCGCCATAGCGCCCTCCGAACCTGAAGAGATTGCGCCACGTGTCGCACCGCCAGCGCGGCAGACAACGGTCAAACCATCCCGACGTTCATGGCCGATGTTTTTTGCCGGAATGATGACCGCAGTGTGTTTGAGCGGTATCGGGGTTGGGGTATGGACATTTCTGAATCAACCTGATTTACGGGAACGAGAGCGCAATGCGCTGCCGGTTTCTGAGCTGTCTCATTACGCGCAGGCACAGAAGCAGTTGCAGCGTCTTTCTCAGCAACTGGATGCCCTTGATGAACGTAAAGGGAAATATTTAACCGCATCGGAACTGAAATCAGCCGTTTTCGCGATTCGCCAATCCCTGCAAACGCCACCGCTGGAAGAACTGCTTCGGCAACTGGATGAACAGACGCGATCGGGGGAGGTGGCGCCTGCGCTGATCGTACAAATCGAGACCCGATTTCAACAATTGCTCAACCGCTATGCCCTGTTAAACAACCCTCGTGCGAACAACGCAGGGGAGGATAAGACGCCGTAGACGTTGCCTGTTTTCTTCTTAATCTTCTGTCAGCAACAGGCCCGGACCACCCCAGTCCGGGCCTGATGCGTTTACTCTTTCGCCGTTGCGCGACGCGGAGCAAACCCCTCGCTAACCCCTTCACGATCGTGGCGTGCAATCCAGCGGTAGCTGCCTGCGCCCAGGAACACACCGATAAACCAGCTAAAGTTCGCCACTTCGTGCAGTGACGGAATAAAGCTGATTACCAGGCACACGGCGACCGATGGCACCAGTGCGGCAACCGCTTTCGGGTTGATGCCGTTTTTGTACCAGTAGCGCCCATTCGGGGAGACGGTAAACAGATCATCGACAAACACTTTCCCGCGTTTAATCAGGTAGAAGTCCGCCAGGAGAATACCGAACAGTGGCCCGATAAAGGAGCCCAGCACATCCAGCGTGTAGTGGATCAGTTCCGGTGACTGGAACAGGTTCCACGGCGTCAGCAGCACGGAACCAACGGCGGCGATCATCCCGCCGGTGCGGAAGCTGATCTTCTGCGGCGAGCAGTTTGAGAAATCGAACGCCGGGGAGACGAAGTTAGCCACAATGTTGATCCCAATGGTGGCGATAATCATGGTCAGCAAACCAATTGCCATGGCCAGGCTGTTGCCCACGTGGCTGACGGTTTCGATAGGATCAGTGATCATTTTGCCGAACAGCGACTGTGTACCCGACACGATCACCACGGTCACGATGGAGAACAGCAGGAAGTTAAACGGCAGACCCCAGCGGTTGCCGCGACGAATTTCCTGCATGCTTTTGCCGTAGCGAGAGAAGTCGCCAAAGTTCAGCAGTGGGCCGGAGAAGTAAGAAACCACCAGCGCCGTTGCGGTAATCATCTGCCAGGTTTGCTCGCCCGCGGTCAGCTCTTTGCTGGCAAGGGTAAACGAGATACCGCTAAAGCCGGTTTGCGACAGGATCCACACCGCCAGCGCCAGCATCACCACGTAGACAGCCGGGCCTGCGATATCGATAAAGCGTTTAATCGCGCTCATCCCGTGCCAGAACACCAGTGCCTGCAATACCCACATAATGCCGAAGCAGACCCAGCCCAAATGCGACAGACCAAGGAAATGCCCTTCGGTCATCGGGGCCAGAGAAGGCCAGAATTTCAACATCACCAGCATTAACGCGTTAGCGGCCAGATAGGTTTGTATACCGTACCAGGCAAAGGCGATAAGACCACGGATGACGGCCGGAATATTGGCACCGAACACGCCAAATGCCTGGCGACAGATAACCGCATAGGGCACGCCAGCCATTTGGCTTGGTTTGGCAACAAGGTTTGCGCACAACTGCACAATACAGATGCCCAGCAACAGGCACAGTAATACCTGCCAACTGGCAAGGCCGAGCGCAAAGAAGCTGGCCGCGACCACGTATCCGCCCATGCTATGAACGTCGGACATCCAGAAAGAGAAGATGTTGTACCACGTCCAGTTCTGGTCGCGCGTCGGGGCCAAATCGTTGTTAGTGAGTCGTGGGCTGTAACTGTCTTTGTAATTTGGTTCAAGGTTTGGCATGGAATCTGCTCCTCTGAATACAGATTGTGACGTTATGTCTGCCATCCTGTATTGCATGAACCAGGCCAGGTTTTAATTTTATGTATACAAAATATTTTAATGATGTATACAAAAAGATAAGAACCAGGTAACAAAGGAATTTCCCAATGAAGCAGCCAACGGGGCTACAGACCCCAGCAGATCTGGAAGATAAAGAAAATTTCATCTGGCAGTCGCTGATGACCGCCATTGTCGAACATCAATTACCGCCCGGCAGCAAATTACCCGAAGAAGCCCTGGCCGAAGTGTTTGGCGTTAGCCGCACGGGGATCCGCAAGGTCCTGACGCGCCTTGCGACGGTGCAAATGGTCACGATGACGCCCAGACGTGGTGCATTTGTTGCCAAACCGGATATCGATGAATCGAAAGCGATCTTCTCTACCCGCAAAATGATCGAGTGTGCCAACCTGCCGCAGGTACTTGAGCATCTACAGCCGCCACATATTGTTGGGCTCGAGAAAATCATCGCGCAGGAAGAAGAGGCGCATCAGAACCACGATGGCGCGGCGGCGATTCGTTATTCCGCGGCATTTCATATCCAGTTGCAGGCTATCTCTGGCAATGCCGTAGTGACCGATATTGTGACCACGCTGGCGCAACGTTCGTCGCTGGTGATTGCCGCCTGGGGCGCCCCCTGGCAGCGCGGGTGCCGCTGCGACGACCACGACAGGCTCATCGAACTGCTGCGTAAGAAAGATGGCGCGGCGCTGAGCCATGCTATGGCCCACCACTTCGATCATATTGTCTCAAGCCTCAGCTTTGAGCGCGGCGGCGACATCCTCCCCGATTTTGCCCGCCTGTTTGGCGCGCCAGGAGAACAGGCATGACACAATTCTGTATACAGGTCATCAACCCCAATACCAGCCCGGAAATGACGCACACCATTGCCAGCGCTGCCCGCAGTGTCGCCGCACCGGGTACGACGATCCTCGCCAGTTGTCCGAGCCAGGGCGTGGAGTCGATTGAAGGGCATTTTGATGAGGCGATTGCCGCCATTGGCGTGCTGGAACAGATAAAAAAAGGCATGGCGCAGGGGGCGCAAGGCCATGTCATTGCCTGCTTTGGCGATCCGGGGCTGCTGGCCGCCCGCGAGCTGGCAAGCGGGCCGGTCGTGGGAATTGCCGAAGCGGCGATGCATGTCGCCACGCTGGTCGCGACGCGTTTTTCCATCGTCACCACCTTGCCGCGCACGCTGATCATCGCCCGTCATTTACTGCAGCAATATGGCTTTGGGCATCACTGCGCCGCACTGCATGCGATCGATTTACCGGTACTGGCGTTAGAAGATGGCACGGGTCTTGCTCAGCAGAAAGTACGCGAGCGTTGTATACAAGCCAAACGGGAAGATAATAGCGGCGCTATTGTTCTCGGCTGTGGCGGGATGGCGAACCTTGCTAGCGAGCTGACGCAGGAGCTGGGTATTCCGGTGATCGATGGCGTCACGGCAGCGGTGAAAATGGTGGAATCCCTCCTGGCACTGGGGCTTGGTACCAGCAAGTACGGCGATCTGGCGTATCCTAATAAAAAGCCGCTTTCAGGATGCTTTGAAATGCTGAGCTGAAAGCGGCCCCAAAATGAGGTCGAATCAGCATGCATTCAGATACGGACAAGCCTGTCTGGCACTTTACCGATAACTACCCGCGCGATATGGCAGGGTATGCCGGAAAACCCCCTCATGCGCAATGGCCCGGGGGGGCGCGCATTGCCGTGCAGTTTGTCCTTAATTTCGAAGAAGGCGGCGAGAACCACGTCCTGCATGGCGACGCCGGTTCTGAACAATTTTTGTCAGACATTATTGGTGCGGCGAGTTACCCGGCAATACATATGTCGATGGACTCACTGTATGAATACGGTTCCCGCGCAGGTTTCTGGCGCATCCACAATGAATTCCAGAAACGCGGTCTGCCTTTAACGGTGTTTGGTATCGCAATGGCGCTGGCGCGCAACCCGGAGATCGTCGCTGCGATCAACGCCGCGGAGTATGACGTGGTGAGCCACGGCTGGCGTTGGATCCACTATCAAAATATGGATATCCAGACCGAGCGTCAGCATATGCAGCAGGCGCTGGAGATCCTCACGACGCTGTTTGGCAAAGCGCCGCTCGGCTGGTATACCGGGCGCGATAGCCCGAACACCCGCAAGCTGGTGGTTGAGCAGGGCGGTCTGCTGTATGACAGCGATTACTACGGCGACGACCTGCCGTTCTGGACAACGGTTGACGAGAAGCCTCACCTGATTGTGCCTTATACGCTGGATGCGAACGATATGCGCTTTGCCACCGCGCAGGGTTTTAATACCGCCGAGCAGTTCTATACCTACCTGAAAGACAGTTTTGATGTGCTGTATGAAGAGGGTGAAACGGCACCGAAGATGATGTCGATTGGCATGCACTGTCGGCTATTGGGTCGCCCCGGCCGTTTCCGCGCATTGCAGCGTTTCCTGGATTATGTGCAGAGTCACGAAGGTGTGTGGATTTGCCGCCGTCAGGATATCGCCGAGCACTGGGTAAAGACGCATCCGTATACTCCGGTGTGAGTTTATCCCCGCACTCCGACCCTCTCCCTCAAAGGTGAGGAATCCCCACAAAATGCGAGCACGAACGGTCCCCTCTCCTCTTTGGGGAGAGGGTTAGGGTGAGGGGGAAAATGCGGCTCTGATGGTCATTCCGTTCACCTTATGTTCCTTGCTTTTCTGTCGCGACAGAACCCGTGAACGTGCCAGGGTGGCTCACCGCCACCACCCTGGCGACCCGGGCTCCCGGCCAGGAAAATCGCCGCTGGCGCGGTCCATGATGCTTATGTCGTCTGACTTTCGGGTCGGGGACCAGCCTGCGTCTTTGCAGGCTATCCCCTCCGCCCGCTTCCCTGCGGGCGGCCCCGGTCAGCCGCAACGCCTCATCGATTTTCAGCCGGACCCTGTCATCGCTGTCATTGTTTTATTCTTATTAAGCGGCGTTATCGCTGTAAGACGTAAGATTACTGGGGATTCCTCAGCCCCCGGGGAGAGGGGCACCCTGTATCCCCGGTAAGCGCAGCGCCACCGGGGACAATTCCCGTATGGCGGCGCAGGTACTTTATCCGGGCAATGTTTTCCATGCGAGCAGAGAGGGGGTTTCTCCCTCTCCCTGTGGAAGAGGGCATCCAGCCGCACCCATCTTTCCTTTTTACCCCATCAAACTGACATGCGCCGCCACAATCCGCCAGCCATAGGGGAACTTCACCCAGGTCTGCATCTGGCGGCCCACCCGTTCACTGTTCTCGCGCGTAAACTCCGTGCTCGCGACTGCCATATCCTCACCGTAGGTGGTGATCGTGGTATTACGCAGCAATCTGTCCAGCCCCGCTGAGGGGCGTGCATTACGAAACTCGCGGATCGCCTCAATGCCGTACAAATTCTCTGTTGCGCCGTAGCGCACCGTGCGCGGGTCCGCCCAGAAAAGCTCATCCAGCACTGCCACATCATTACTGATAAGCGCCTGCTCATAACGATAAAACGCAGCGGTGACCTCATTTAATACTGTCGGACGGTCGATATTGTCTCTGTTCATCATGCTTCCTGTGGGTAAAGAATGCCCGCCTGCTCCAGTCTCCACGCCGCCTGCAGACAGCGTGACTCCTGCCAGGGGGCGGCAATAATCTGTACGCCAATCGGTAATCCCGAGGCGGTTTTTACGGGCACGGTTACCACCGGCAGGCCTAAAAACGAGATGGGCTGCGTCAGCATCCCCATACTGGCTTTGATCGGTAAATCGGTATGGTTAATGCGCATGGTGTTCTCGCCAATTGGCGTTGCGCTGCACGGCGTCGCCGGGGCCAGAAGCAGATCGACATCGTTAAACAGCGGTAGCGTTTTATCGCGAAACCAGGCGCGAAAACGCTGTGCCTGGGTATACCAGGCCGAGGGGGTCATTGCGCCTGCCAGCAAGCGCTCGCGGGAGTTAAGCTCAAACGTATCGGCATCCGTTCGTAGCGCAGGAAGATAATGGTTACCCCCCTCTGCCGCAGAAAGCAAAAACGCGGCTGAACGCGCCAGCTCCGCTTCCGGCAATACCCGCGTCTGGTTAGCGCCCAGAGCTTGTGCCACCGCGTTGACGGCGGCGCGGGCATCAGCATTACACCAGGTGGTGAAATAGCCCTCCAGCACGGCACAGCGTAGCGCCCCCGTACTGGATAACGTGGGCAGCGTGGCGGCAGGTTCGTGTGGTGATTGCCAGTTGTCTTCCACGTCATGTCCCTGGAGCGCGTCATAGACACAGGCCAAATCCTCCACGTTACGTGCCAGCGGGCCGATGTGATCCAGACTGGCGACAAACGGATGGCTACCGCTGCGTGATAAGCGTCCAAAGGTGGGCTTTAGCCCCGGCACGCCGCACAGCGAGGCGGGAACGCGAATAGAACCGTTGGTGTCGGTGCCCAGCGCAAAATTGACCATCCCGGCAGCAACGGCCGCCGCTGAGCCGCCCGATGAACCACCCGCCACCCGGGTGAGGTCTCGCGGGTTACGCGTCGCACCATAGTGGCTGTTTTCGGTAGTGAAGCCATAGGCATAGGCATCCATGTTGAGCGTGCCGGCCAGCGTTGCACCCGCATTCGTAAGCTGGCGAATGGCGAATGCATCTGTTGTTGCGGGGGGCTGAGTGCTGAACAGCTTTGCCCCCGCCAGCGTGGTAACCCCCTCCACATCGAACAGGTTTTTCACCGCATAGGGTACGCCTGCCAGTGCTGGCAAGGTTTCGCCCGCAGCACGGCGGGCGTCGATGTGCGCGGCTTCGGTGAGCATGCGCGTCGCCGTTACGCCGGTGAAGGCGTTGATGCCGGGGTTTGCCTGTTCAATCAACGCCAGTGATTGCTGTGCCAGTTCGCGCGCGCTAAAGGTTTTGCTACGCAGTCCTTGCTGAATGTCCCGAATGGATAAGCTCATAGCCGATATTCTCCTGCGCCTTCCTGACGGTGCGGCAGTGGGAAAGCCATCAGCGGCTGCGCCATGGCCGCGATGCGGGTGAGCTGAACTTCGAGTTCGGCCCGGCGTTCATCGTCCAGCGGCACCGCCAGGAGTTGTTCCATCAACCGGATGTATGTCGGCCAGTCGAATTTGTTATCGCTCATAATGACTCCTTAAAAACCGGCCGCGCTGCCGTTACTGCGTGGATCAAATGCCCCTTCGAGCATCCCGTTGGGATGACGCACAATCGCCCCGGCGTGCCCGGTGGCTTCGCTCAGCCCCGGCAACCATTCAACGTCATGGCCCAGGTCACGCAACGCCTGATACGTGGCCTCGCTGAATCGCCCCTCCAGCTTCAGGCTATCGGACGTTTGCCCCCAGGTGCGGCCCAGCAACCAGCGGGGGGCGCATACTGCTTCCTGCAAAGGCATGTTTTGCATCACGTGGCGGGTAAATATGGCGGCCTGCGTTTGCGGTTGCCCGTCGCCCCCCATCGTGCCGTAGACCATGGTGCGGCCATCTTTCAGCCGTGCCGCCGCCGGGTTGAGGGTATGGAACGGTTGTTTACCGGGCACCAGCGCCAGCAAATGATCCGGGTCGAGACTGAATGCCGCGCCCCGGTTTTGTAACAGCACGCCGCTCTCTGGCAGCACCACGCCGCTACCGAACTCGTGATAAATGCTCTGAATAAACGACACCGCCAGCCCGTTTTTATCCATCACACCCATCCAGACGGTATCCCCCGGTCCTTTGCCTTTGCCCCAAGGGGCGGCCCGCTTGTCATCGATGCTGGCGGCCAGCCGTTGCAGTGGTGCCTGCTCCAGCAGACTTTGGACCGGCAGCGTGACGTGGCGTGGATCGGTGATGTAGCGATCACGCAGGCCAAAGGCCTGTTTGGTTGCTTCGACGATGCGGTGAATGGTCTGTACTTCACTGGCCTGCGCCATATCCAGATGGTCGGTAATGCCGAGGATGGCCAGCGACACCAGCCCTTGCGTTGGCGGCGTCATATTGAAGATGTCGCCCTTGCTGTGGCTCAGGCGAAGCGGTACCCGGCGGTGGGCACGGTGAGCCGCCAGATCCTGAGCGGTCAGTGGCAGGCCGAGCGCGCTCATTTCCGCCGCCATCTGATCGGCGAGCGCTCCGCGATAAAAACTGTCCAGTCCGTCGGTGGCGAGGCGGGTTAATGTGCGGGCGAGGCGCGGCTGGCAGAAACGGCTGCCCGCCTGTGGGACTTCGCCCTGAATTAGAAAAGTCTCGCTAAAGCCCGGCACATCCACCAGCTCCGGGTATTTACTTTGCGTGGCGCTGGCCTGCGACTGTGTTACCGGGATCCCTTCGCTGGCGTAACGGATGGCATCGGCCAGCAGGCGGGAGAGCGGCAATTGCCCGCCGCCCAATGACGCTGATACGTTCAGCGCCTCGTCCCAGCCGCTCAGCGTGCCGGGAACCGTGAGCGCCGCCAGCGGGCCACGATGGGGAATATGGCTATGCCCGCGATAGAAATCACGTGTCGCCAGTTGCCCGGCGGCGCCGCTGGCGTCAATGGCGAGGGGCGCGCCTTCGGGCGGCACTATCAGCCAGAAACCATCGCCGCCGATGCCATTCATATGGGGATAGACCACCGCAATGGTGGCGGCTGCGGCGATCATCGCCTCAATCGCATCGCCGCCGTGGCGCAACACCGATAGTGCCGATTCGCTGGCAAGGTGGTGGGGCGTTACCGCCATACCGGAAGGGGCAACATTACTTTGCATCGTCATGCTCTCTTTGTTCGGGTAAGTCAGAGAGCTAAGCAAGAGCTGTTCCAGATTGACGACAAGCGTTTCACTGTGTCAGCTTAATGTGAAACGAAAGTTGCAGGAGGGTCTATGCAGCAGTTAGATACGCGCTTACGCGAGTGCTATAACGAATTATCCCCGCAAGAACAGCGAGTTGCCTCATTTATCATGGATCATTTTGATGACCTGATGAGCTACAACAGCGCCGAACTGGCCCGTCTGAGCGGCGTGTCAAAAGCCACTGTCAGCCGTCTGTTTAAACGGCTTGGCTATGATCGTTTCAAAGAGATGCGCGACGAGGTGCGTACACTGCGCCAAAGCGGCATGCCGCTGACGGAAAACCGCGATGCCGTACAGGGCAACACCTTGCTGGCGCGACACTACAAGCAGGAGATGGCGAACCTGACCCAGTGGGTGAATGCGCTGGATGCCGTGCAGTTTGCCGATGTGGTACAGGCATTGGGCGCAGCGCAGCGCGTCTTTATTCTTGGTCTGCGTAACAGCGCGCCGGTGGCCTTGCATCTGCGCCAACAACTGATGCAAATCCGTGGTCAGGTCAGTCTGATGCCTCAGCCGGGGCAGACACTGGCAGAAGAGTTAGTGGATATTACCCCGCAGGATGTGGTGGTGGTGGTCGCTTTTCGTCGTCGTCCACGGGTCATCCGCCCGGTACTGGAAGCGCTGCACAAACAGGGCGTGCCGACTGTTGCCATCAGCGAACCGCAGGCGGCGGGCATTACCACGCTTGCCCGCTGGCACTTCGGCCTGCCGCTCGACAGCGTATCGGCGTTTGATAGCTACAGCAGTGCCATGAGTCTGGTGAATTTACTGGCGAATGCGTTACTGCACAGCGCCCTGACGGAGGGACGTCAACGTATCCATAACATCGCATCGCTGTATACAGAACTCGACGAACTGGAGCAACGATGATGCACTGTATTGGTGCTTTTGCACCCGTTCAGGGGATCGTTATGGTGCGGGCAGATAACGTTAATCCGCGCTGAAAAAGGACGAAATCAGCGCAATAGCAGGCTGGTGTCTTCATTTCTTCTGTGGCACATTAGTTGCAGAAAGTAGCACTAAGAATCTTTTGTTTCATGACGATCACTTTTGTATACCAAAGGATGTGTCCATGTTCGACTCTCAGCACTCTGCGCAAATTAACCCGCCACACCGTTTACTGATGGGACCGGGACCTATCAACGCCGACCCGCGCGTTTTACGTGCCATGGCGAGCCAACTTGTGGGGCAGTATGACCCGGTTATGACCGGCTATATGAATGAGGTAATGGCCCTCTACCGCGAGGTATTCCGCACGCAAAACCGCTGGACCATGCTGGTAGATGGCACCTCGCGCGCCGGGATCGAAGCGATCCTCGTCTCTGCGATCCGCCCTGGCGACAAGGTGCTGGTACCGGTCTTTGGCCGTTTCGGGCATCTGTTATGTGAAATCGCTCGTCGCTGCCGTGCGGAAGTACACACCATCGAGGTGCCCTGGGGTGACGTTTTTACGCCCGATCAGATTGAAGACGCCATCAAGCGTGTTAAGCCTCGCCTGTTACTGACGGTGCAGGGTGATACCTCTACCACAATGCTGCAGCCGCTGGAAAATCTGGGTGAGATTTGCCGCCGTCATGGCGTGTTGTTTTATACCGATGCCACCGCATCGCTCGGCGGTAACGCGCTGGAGACCGATGCCTGGGGGCTGGATGCGGTCTCCGCGGGTTTGCAGAAATGCCTGGGCGGTCCGTCGGGCAGTTCGCCCATCACCCTGAGCCCACAAATGGAAGAGGCCATTCGCGCACGCAAATGCGTGGAGCAGGGGATCCGTACCGATACGCATCAGGACGGCGATGACGAGATGATCTACTCCAACTATTTCGATCTCGGCATGGTGATGGACTACTGGGGGCCGGAACGCCTGAACCACCATACCGAAGCCACCAGCATGCTGTTTGCCGCCCGTGAGTGCGCACGCATCATGCTGGAAGAGGGGATGGACGCGCTGATTGCCCGCCACGAATTACATGGCCGCGCCATGCTGGCGGGGATCCAGGGAATGGGGCTGGAGGTGTTTGGCGATATTCATCACAAGATGAATAACGTACTCGGGGTGATGATCCCGTCGGTTGTGCATGGTGAAGAGGTGCGTAAGCGCCTGCTGGATGATTTTCACATTGAAATCGGCACCTCGTTTGGCCCGCTACAGGGCAAGATCTGGCGTATTGGCACTATGGGGTATAACGCGCGCAAAGATTGTGTGCTGCAAACCCTCACAGCTCTGGAAGCAGTGCTTAACCGTCTGGGCCTGCGCACTGTACAGGGCGCGGGAATGCAGGCCGCCTGGGATGTCTACGAAGGGGTGGCATGATGATGACTGCCGATGAGGCTGACCGCGCTGCGCACCGGGTAATGACGCGTTGCGATGCGCTGGCAGAGATCAGTGAAACGCCGGGTCAACTCACCCGGGTTTACCTCTCTTGCGAACATTTGCGGGCGAACGCGCAGGTGGCGCAGTGGATGCAGGATGCGGGAATGCTCACCTGGCAGGATGCGGTAGGCAATATTTGTGGACGCTACGAAGCGGCAAGCGACGGTGCACAGGCGGTGTTGCTCGGATCGCACCTGGACACCGTTCGTGACGCCGGACGCTACGACGGCATGCTCGGCGTGCTGACTGCCATCGAAGTGGTGGACTGGCTGCACCGTCAGGGTTTGCGTGGTTCACAGGCCATTGAGATCGTCGGGTTTGCTGATGAAGAGGGCACGCGCTTTAACATCACGCTGTTAGGAAGCCGGGGGCTGACCGGCACCTGGCCGCAGGGCTGGCTGGCTTGCGAAGATGCGCAGGGGATAAGCGTGGCGCAGGCGATGGTCAATGCCGGTCTGGATCCCAAGCGTATCGCCACGGCGGAACGTGCCCGTGAGGATTTTTCCGCGTATCTGGAGCTGCACATCGAGCAGGGGCCGGTACTTGAGCAAGAAGATCTGCCGCTCGGCGTGGTCACCGCGATCAACGGTGCGCGCAGGTTGACCTGTCGGTTTAGCGGGGAAGCGGGGCATGCGGGCACCGTGCCGATGAGCCATCGTCACGATGCATTGACCGCCGCCGCCCAGTGGATCGGGTTTGTTGAACAAAAAACGCGGGAGTCTGGCCCGGAGCTGGTGGCAACGGTCGGTACGCTGCAGTGTGAGCCCGGTGCGGTGAACGTGATCCCGGGAGCGGTGACGTTGACGCTGGATATCCGCAGCCCGAACGATGATCTGCGGGAGACGCTGTTAAACGCCCTGCTGGATGAGGCCGTGCGCATTGGGCAGGCACGTGGCGTTGGTTTTAGCTACGATATTTTTTACTCCATTCCGGCAACACCTTGTGATACGCATCTGCGTAATGTGCTGGCTGGTGCCGTTGAGGCGGTGCAGGGGCGCGTGCTGTTGCTGCCAAGTGGTGCCGGGCATGATGCCATCGCGATTGCGGAACGCTGGCCATCGGCCATGTTATTTGTGCGTTGTGACAGAGGGATCAGCCATCATCCGGCCGAGAGCGTGCAGCAGCAGGATGTGGCGCACGCGTTGCGGGCATACAGTGAAGCGGTGAGAGCGTTAATGTAATTCAGTGTTTCCCTGAAAGAGGGGGAATTATCTTGAAGCCCCGGTAAGCGCCACCGGGGACAATTCCCGGATGGCGGCGCAGGCGCCTGATCCGGGCTACGACCGGTTCTCTCCCTCCCCCCGGGGCAGAGGAATCCCCCCAAAAATGCGAGCACGAGCGGTCCCCTCTCCTCTTTGGGGAGAGGGTTAGAGTGAGGGGGAAAATGCGGCTCTGATGGTCATTCCGTTCACCTTATGTTCATGGCGACATGTCAACTTCGGACACGTGAACGGGTAAAGGGGAACGTCATATCACCCAAGCGTAAACGGATCGGCGTCCTGCCAGGCGGGAAACTTCTCGCGGTACTCTTTTAATGCGGCCATCGACAACTCGGCATCAATGCGGATAGCCTGGTGCGGCTCGGCGGTGGCAATAACCTCGCCCTGCGGGTTAATAACCCGGCTGTCGCCACGATAATGATGCCCGTTGCCATCGGTACCCACACGGTTGCAGCCCGCGACATACGCCAGGTTTTCAATAGCGCGAGCCACCAATAGCGATTGCCAGTGCAGCGAACGCGGCGCAGGCCAGTTGGCGACATACAGCGCCAGATCGTAATCATCGCGATTGCGCGACCAGACCGGGAAGCGCAGGTCGTAACAGACCAGCGGTAAAATACGCCAGCCGCGCCACTCAAAGACCACGCGCTCGTTACCGGCTTCGTAATGGTGATGTTCATCGGCCATACGGAACAGATGGCGCTTATCATAGAAATGAACAGCCCCTTCCGGCTCGACCAGCAGGAAACGGTTAACCGGGCCGCGCTCTGTTTGCAGCGCGGCACTGCCCGCGACCAGCGCGTTCGTCTGGAGCGCTTTGGCCTGCATCCACGCCACAACGTCTTCTTGTGGCATCGACTGCTTCGCCGCTTCCATCGCAAAACCGGTGGTGAACATTTCCGGCAGGACTATCACATCACGCCCGGTGATATCTTCAAGCTGGCGGTCGAAATGGCGCAAATTGGCCGGACCGTCCATCCAGACTAAAGGTTGTTGCAACAGCGTAATTTTTAAACCAGGCACGATTTAAGCTCCCCTTAAACAGCATTTTTACACTTTAGCACGAGAAAAAGGGAATTTGTGGTAATAAAAAACCCCGCACGAAGCGGGGTCAGGGTCTCTCGATGAGGGCGTTATGCAGCCTGAGGCTTACGCACCTTTTCCGGCGTTTTTACCGGCTGCGTTGCCAGCTCTTCCGGTTCGAAATCGTCGACATTGATACTACGCAGACGGCTGGTTTCGGCTTTTGTCAGGATCTCAGCTTCGTCCTGATTGATAAGCCCGCCGGCCAGCGCCTCTCTTGCCAGCACGTCCAGACGTGTGAACGGCAGGTTTTTACCGAGCTCTTTACAAATGCGCTGATGAATCGGGTCGGCGGCAATCACGTCAAGCAGCGCCTCTTCCAGCAGACCGACCGGGTTATGTTCGCTCGGCGTCAGGTACTGACCACGACCAATACGCGAACGGGTGGCGCACGGCGTTTGCAGAATCTTAGCGACCTGATGATCCAGCTTATCGGACGGTGCCAGATAGTGACGACCGGTCGGGAAAATCACCACCCGCAGCAGACCCGCAACCACACGGTTCGGGAAGTTGGCCAGCAGATCGTCCATCGCCTGTTCAGCCTGATACAGCGCGTCCTGTACGCCCCAGTGCACCAGCGGCAAATCCATCTCATGGCGGCCTTCATCGTCATAGCGTTTCAGCACCGCAGAGGCGAGGAACACTTGACTTAAGATATCCCCGAGACGTGCCGAGATACGTTCACGACGTTTCAGGCTACCGCCCAGTACCGCCATCGACACATCCGACAGCAGCGCGAGGTTGGCACTTAAGCGGTTGATATGCTGATAGTAGCGTTTGGTTGAATCGCTGGTCGGGGCCGAACTGGTCAGCCCGCGCGTCAGCCCCAGCCAGAAGCTACGCATCTTATTGCTACCCACATGCCCGATATGTTTAAACAGCAGTTTGTCGAACGCATCCACGTCATTGTTTTGCGCGGCGGCCATTTCATCCAGCACGTACGGATGGCAGCGAATCGCGCCCTGACCGAAGATCATCATGCTGCGGGTCAGAATATTGGCCCCCTCAACGGTGATGGCAATCGGTGCGCCCTGATAGGCGCGAGCCAGGAAGTTGCCTTCGCCGAGCATAATGCCTTTACCGCCAGCGATATCCATTGCGTCAATGATTGACTGCTGGCCACGGTGAGTACAGTGATACTTCACAATGGCGGAGAGCACCGCCGGTTTCTCACCGAGCATAATGCCGTACGTAATCAACGCGGCAGCGGCATCCATCACATAGGCGTTACCCGCGATACGTGCCAGTGGTTCTTCGATCCCTTCCATCTTACCGATAGCAACTTTGAACTGACGGCGGATATGAGCATAGGCGCCAATACCCAGCGCCACTGATTTCAGGCCGCCCGTGGAGTTGGATGGCAGGGTGATACCACGGCCCACGGACAGACATTCCACCAGCATACGCCAGCCCTGTCCGGCCATTTTCGGACCGCCGATGATGTAATCAATCGGTACGAAGATATCCTGACCACGCGTCGGACCGTTCTGGAACGGGACGTTCAGCGGGAAGTGACGACGACCAATTTCAACGCCCGGGGTGTTGGTGGGGATCAGCGCACAGGTAATACCGAGATCTTCTTCGCCACCCAGCAGTTTTTCCGGGTCAGAGAGTTTAAACGCCAGGCCCAGTACGGTCGCGATAGGCGCCAGCGTGATATAGCGTTTGTTCCAGGTCAGGCGCATACCGAGCACCTGTTCACCCTGCCAGTCGCCCATGCAGACGACGCCTGTGTCCGGGATGGCGCCCGCATCAGAACCGGCTTCCGGGCTGGTCAGTGCGAAGCACGGAATTTCCTGTCCACGCGCCAGACGGGGTAAGTAATGATTTTTCTGCTCTTCGGTGCCGTAATGTTGCAGCAGTTCGCCCGGCCCTAAAGAGTTAGGTACGCCGACGGTGATCGCCAGGATACCGGAAACCCCGGAAAGTTTTTGTAATACGCGGGACTGGGCGTAAGCGGAGAATTCCAGGCCGCCGTACTCTTTTTTAATGATCATCGCGAAGAAGCGATGTTCTTTCAGATACGCCCACAGTTCTGGCGGTAAATCGGCCATTTCATGGGTAATCTGAAAGTCGTTAGCCATACGGCAGGCTTCTTCCACCGGGCCATCAATAAAGGCCTGTTCTTCGGCGGTCAGGCGCGGCTGCGGGTAATTGTGTAGTTTTTTCCAGTCAGGATTACCGCGGAACAGATCGCCTTCCCACCAGGTTGTGCCGGCATCGATAGCTTCTTTTTCCGTACGGGACATCGGCGGCATCACTTTACGAAAGCCGCGGAAGACCGGCGCAGAGATCAGCGATTTACGCATCGGCACAAAGTTGAAGGGCACAAGGATAATGGCCAACGGCACCAATACCCAGATGGACCACAGACCTGAAGCGCCAAGCGCGGCAGTCCATGCCAGGAGGATTACGCTGCTGAGCAGCAGACTCACCCGGTGATAGAACAACACGCCGAGTAGGACAACAGTTGCGAGAAGACTCAAAATCATCATAGAGAAAAGCTCCCTTGCTTGTAGGAGGTCTGACCACTTGTGATGATATGGTTGTAGTGGATGTTATTTCTTTTAGCAATGTGTTTACAAAATAATTACAACCTGGTTCACATTGTTGGGGAGGAATGTGGCACGAAAAACGAAAACCCCCGACGATCACCATGGCTTTAGCTTCTCGCTTGCCATGCTATCCGGTAAACTGCGCGCGAGAATTTATATTCATACTGCTTTCATACTGAAGGATATCCTCATGTACCAGGATCTGATTCGTAACGAACTGAACGAAGCAGCGGAAACGCTGGCAAACTTTTTAAAAGACGATGCCAATATTCACGCCATTCAGCGTGCAGCGGTTCTGCTGGCTGACAGCTTCAAAGCCGGCGGTAAGGTATTGTCCTGCGGCAATGGTGGTTCCCACTGTGATGCGATGCACTTTGCCGAAGAGTTAACGGGACGCTATCGTGAAAACCGTCCGGGTTATCCGGGGATTGCGATTTCTGATGTGAGCCATCTCTCCTGCGTCAGTAATGACTTTGGTTACGACCATGTTTTCTCTCGCTATGTTGAAGCCGTTGGCCGTGCAGGGGATGTACTGTTAGGTATTTCTACTTCCGGTAATTCTGGTAATGTCATTAAAGCGATTGACGCGGCGCGCGCGCAGGGCATGAAAGTCATCACCCTGACCGGTAAAGACGGCGGCAAAATGGCAGGTACTGCCGACGTTGAAATCCGTGTACCGCACTTTGGTTACGCCGACCGCATTCAGGAAATCCACATTAAAGTGATCCATATCCTGATTATGCTGATCGAAAAAGAGATGGTAAAAGCGTAAGAAGGCTATTTTATTTGCCAGTTTGAACCAGGGCTGTGTTCAGAATCCTCACGTACCTGGTGTACGCTCCGGTTCTTACGCGCTGTCCGTGTTCAAACTGGCTGCAACAATTACGCCTTCTCCATATTTGGGCGTTTGGGGGTGTTGAATGTGCGAACTGCTCGGGATGAGCGCCAATGTGCCAACCGATATTTGCTTTAGTTTCACCGGGCTTGTTCAGCGCGGTGGGGGAACCGGGCCGCATAAAGATGGCTGGGGTATCACCTTTTACGAAGGCAAAGGCTGTCGTACGTTTAAAGACCCGCAACCCAGCTTTAACTCTCCGATTGCCCGTCTGGTGCAGGAGTACCCGATAAAGTCCTGCTCGGTGGTGGCCCATATTCGCCAGGCGAACCGTGGTGAAGTGGCGCTGGAAAATACGCACCCCTTTACCCGTGAACTCTGGGGACGCAACTGGACCTACGCCCATAACGGGCAGTTAACCGGGTATAAATCGCTGGAGACCGGCAACTTTCGTCCTGTCGGGGAAACCGACAGCGAAAAAGCTTTCTGCTGGCTGCTGCACAAACTCACCACGCGCTATCCGCGTACTCCGGGCAATATGGAAGCGGTATTTAAATACATCGCGACGCTGGCGACTGAACTGCGTGGGAAGGGTGTTTTTAATATGCTGCTGTCGGATGGGCGTTATGTCATGGCGTTCTGCTCGACCAATCTGTTCTGCATTACCCGTCGGGCACCGTTTGGCGTGGCGAAACTGCTGGATCAGGATGTGGAAATTGATTTTCAGCGGGAAACCACACCTAACGATGTGGTTACCGTGATTGCTACCCAGCCGCTAACGGGCAATGAAACCTGGCAAAAGATTATGCCAGGCGAATGGGCATTATTTTGTCTCGGGGAGCGTATAGTTTGACGCCAACTGCGGGTGAATAACTTCGTGGCTCAGCGGTTTGCTGACCACGTAGTTCCCGTCAACAACAGAGACCACAGGCGGTTTCTGCGTCTGCTGGAAGAAGTCATAACCCGGTTTTAACTGTTCCCAGAATTTCGCATAGGTCGAATATTTGTGACGCTGCATATTCGCGTCCGTCATACGGAACGGGTAGATGCTCAGTTGCACGCTTTCCTGACCAAACACCAGCGCGGCGGTGACGAACTGGAAAATCTCGTCGATTTGCGAATCGGTCATGGCGTAACAGCCAATCGACACGCACGCGCCGTGGATCATCAGGTATTTCCCTTCATAACCGTGGGCACGGTCATAGGCGTTAGGAAAACCAATATTGATGGCTTTATAAAAACGGCTATCCGGTTTTAGCTGGCTGCGCTGAATGGAATAGAACCCTTCCGGGCTTTTGAAATCGCCCTGACGCTGTTTCGGACCCAGGCCGCCGGAGTAGTTACAAATTTTGTAACTATTGAGGAGCTGATATTGCTCACCCATTTTGACGTAGAGATCAAGGGTACGCTCTTCTTTGAAGATCTGGATGTATACCGGCGACCCCATCAACTGCTGCTTATATTCTTTGCTGATCGGCGTTGTTGAACCATTGCTGCTTAATAAGCTGGCAAACGAGACGCACGGCATCAGAAGCATCGCAAGAAAAAATGCGATTTTGCGCATACTGCTTGTTTCCTTGATAAAACGGTTACCACATTGCCAGGACGGCAAAAGAATCCCATAAATTCAGATTAATCTGGATTGGGTGCGCCCACAGTAGCATCACGGTAGTTTTTCGCAAGCCCGGATCGCTGAGTTTACAAATTAGTTTTTTGCAGCGGTCCCCCTGTTAAATATTGTCTGATGAAAACCCCAGAAATAACAGCGCTATTAGGTGTTTTTTTCACTGCGAACCCTCTTTTTTCCTCTCTCTTCTCATTCTGGATAATAATGCTGTATACTTATCCAGTATCTGCTAAGGTGAGCGTATGCGCAAAATCATACATGTCGATATGGACTGCTTTTTTGCGGCGGTGGAGATGCGTGATAACCCGGCTCTGCGGGATATCCCTATCGCTATCGGCGGCAGCCGGGTTCAGCGCGGCGTTATCAGCACGGCTAACTATCCGGCGCGTAAATATGGCGTGCGCAGCGCCATGCCCACGGCAATGGCGTTAAAGCTCTGCCCGCATCTCACCTTATTACCGGGGCGCTTTGAAGCCTACCGGGAAGCCTCTCACCAGATCCGCGAAATCTTTTCCCGTTATACAAGCCTGATTGAGCCCCTGTCGCTGGATGAAGCGTATCTGGATGTGACCGACAGCCCCCACTGCCACGGTTCGGCAACGTTAATGGCAGAAGAGATTCGCCGGACCATATTCCGCGAAACCCAACTCACCGCATCGGCCGGGATTGCACCGGTGAAGTTCCTGGCGAAAATCGCCTCCGATCTGAATAAACCTGACGGGCAATATGTCATTGCCCCTGCGGATGTATCGGCGTTTTTACGTACGCTGCCACTCAGTAAAATTCCGGGCGTTGGCAAGGTGTCGGCGGCAAAACTGGAAACACTTGGGTTGCGTACCTGCGAAGATGTGCAGAACAGTGACCTGGCGATGTTGCTAAAACGCTTCGGTAAATTTGGTCGCGTGTTGTGGGAGCGCAGTCAGGGGATTGATGAGCGACATATCAGTAGCGACAGGCTGCGCAAATCGGTTGGCGTGGAGCGTACGCTGATAGAAGACATTCATGAATGGGAAGAGTGTGAAGCCATTATCAACCAACACCTTTATCCGGAACTGGAACGGCGGCTGGCAAAGATAAAACCCGATCTGTTGATTGCCCGGCAGGGAGTCAAACTCAAGTTTGCCGATTTCCAGCTCACCACCCAGGAACACGTCTGGCCACGCTTAAATAAAGACGATTTGCTGGCGACGGCGCGGAAAACCTGGAATGAGCGGCGCAGCGGGCGCGGCGTGCGTTTAGTGGGGTTGCATGTGACGCTGCTCGATCCGCAATTAGAACGTCAGTTGGTGCTGGGGCTGTGATAAGCGTGAAAATAAGAAGGTAACAGGAAGAGAAAAGGGAAGTGTCCGCACCAGTAAAAGGTGCGGACAGTACGACTTATTTCGCCGGAATAGCTTTCAGCAGCTCGGTCAGCAGCGTCCAGTAATGGCCCACGCTTTCGATATGTACCTGCTCATCCGGGGAGTGCGGACCGGTGATGGTGGGCCCAATAGAAACCATATCCATATCCGGGTACGGTTTTTTGAACAGACCACATTCCAGACCGGCGTGAATGATCTGAATGTTCGGCGTCTTGTTGAACAGACGCTGATAGGTCTCACGCACCAGATGCATCACCGGCGAGTTCGCATCCGGCTGCCAGCCAGGGTAGCCGCCTTTCGGTGCGGTTTTTGCACCAGCCAGTTTGCCCAGCGATTCCAGCATGCTCACCACATAATCTTTGCCGCTATCGATCAAGGAGCGGATAAGACAGATGATTTCCACGCTGTCGTCCTGCATGGTGACCACGCCAACGTTCAGGGAGGTCTCGACCACGCCTTTGGCAACGTCGGAGTTACGGATCACACCGTTTGGCGTGGCGTTCAGCAATTGAATGAAGCTATCGCGGGAAGCAGAGGTCAGCGCCTGTTTGTCGCTGGAAACGCTATCCAGCAATACCACCAGGTTTTTCTCTTTCATCGCCAGCTCGTTTTTCAGGATGTCCTGATAAGTTGCTGCCAGCGTTTTCAACTGTTCAGCTTTATCGGCCGGAACGGCAAACGTGGCGAAGGCTTCACGCGGGATAGCGTTACGCAGGGTACCGCCGTTGAAATCGGCCAGACGCAGGTCCAGCTCAGCCGCGTGGCCTGCCAGGAAGCGCGCCAGCAATTTGTTGGCGTTACCAAGACCCAGATGAATATCGCCGCCGGAGTGGCCGCCTTTCAGCCCTTTCAGGGTCAGTTTGAACGTCTGGTAGCCCGCAGGTACCGCTTCGCGGGAGAGCGGCAGGGTGGTGATGAAATCAATACCGCCGGCGCAACCCATGTAGATTTCGCCTTCTTCTTCTGAGTCAGTGTTGATCAGAATATCAGCCTGCAACCAGCCGGGCTGCAGACCAAACGCGCCATCCATGCCGGACTCTTCGGTCATGGTCAGCAGCACTTCCAGGGGACCATGCTCAACGCGGTCATCCGCCAGCACCGCCAGCGCGGATGCCATGCCGATACCGTTATCGGCGCCAAGCGTAGTGCCGCGCGCTTTTACCCACTCGCCATCGATGTAGGGCTGAATCGGGTCTTTGGTGAAGTCATGTACGGTGTCGTTGTTTTTCTGCGGCACCATATCCAGGTGCGCCTGCAGCACAACCGGTTTGCGGTTTTCCATACCTGCCGTTGCCGGTTTGCGCAGCAGAATATTGCCAACCTGATCGCGTTCCGCATGTAAGCCTTTTTCTTTCGCCCAGCCCATGATGTGCGCGGCGAGTTCTTCTTCATGGTAAGACGGATGAGGAATAGAACAGATTTTGGCAAAAATATCCCACAGCGGTTGTGGCGATAGTTGAGACAATTCAGACACGATGAGTCTCCTTTAAAAGGCCTGCCAGCATATTTTGCAGGTCCGAGGGTTAAACTACAGAACAATCACAAGGCCGGATTGCGAGATGGTCTTGAGAATACCACTTTATTGTCTCTCTGTTAGTACGCGTCGCGTAAAAAGCGCCAGCCCGGCCCGGTAACACTGGTTTTTAGCGCGACAGATCTCTATAATCTCGCGCAACCTATTTCCCCGTAGAACACTTTTTAAGCCGTATATACACAGGCTGGGACACTTCACATGAGCGAAAAATACGTCGTCACCTGGGACATGTTGCAGATTCATGCACGCAAACTGGCAAACCGCCTGATGCCTTCTGAACAGTGGAAAGGCATTATTGCCGTTAGCCGTGGTGGTCTGGTTCCGGGCGCATTACTGGCACGTGAACTGGGTATTCGCCATGTCGATACCGTTTGCATTTCCAGTTATGACCACGACAACCAGCGCGAAATGAAAATTATCAAACGCGCAGAGGGTGATGGTGAAGGTTTCATCGTTATTGATGATCTGGTCGATACCGGCGGCACCGCGGTGGCTATCCGCGAAATGTACCCAAAAGCGCACTTCGTCACTATTTTCGCTAAACCGGCCGGGCGTCCGCTGGTTGACGATTACGTGATTGATATCCCGCAGGATACCTGGATTGAACAGCCGTGGGATATGGGCGTGGTCTTCGTTCCGCCTATCTCTGGTCGTTAATCCTCTCTTTATGATTATTTACAACGCCTGGCATCGCCGGGCGTTGTTTTTTTTCGCATCCACCAGGTTACAATACCGTCATCGACGTATTCATGGAGGCTGCGCGTAATGCCACAAGCTAACCTCAGCGAAACCCTGTTCAAACCCCGCTTCAAGCACCCGGAAACCTCAACGCTGGTGCGTCGCCTTACCCATAGCAAACAGTCGCCTGTAGAATCCACCCTTGACGGTAACAATGCGCCCCACTGGTATCGGATGATCAACCGACTGATGTGGATCTGGCGTGGCGTTGATCCGAAAGAGATCCTGGACGTCCAGGCGCGGATCGCCATGAGCACGGCGGAACATACCGATCCTGAACTTTACGATACGGTGGTCGGTTATCGCGGCGGCAACTGGATCTACGAATGGTCCACTCAGGCTATGCAGTGGCAGCAAAAAGCCAGCCAGGAGCAGGATACCACCCTCAGCGGCCAGCACTGGCTGCATGCGTCAAACCTCTATAGCATCGCCGCTTATCCGCATATTAAAGGGGATGTGCTGGCGGAGCAGGCTCAGGCGCTGGCGAATCGCGCCTATGAAGAAGCAGCGCAGCGTCTGCCGGGCACCATGAAAGAGATGGAGTTTGCGATTCCCGGCGGTTCGCCGGTAATTGGCTTCTTGCATATGCCCAAAGGGGAGGGGCCTTTTCCCACCGTCCTGATGTGCGGCGGGCTGGATGGCCTGCAAAGCGATTACTACAACCTGTATGAACGCTATTTTGCGCCGAAAGGCATCGCCATGCTGACGCTGGATATGCCTTCTGTGGGGTTCTCCTCAAAATGGAAACTCACCCAGGATTCGAGCCTGCTGCATCAACACGTGCTGAAAGCGCTGCCGAACATTCCGTGGGTTGACCATACACGCGTGGCAGCGTTTGGTTTCCGCTTTGGTGCCAACGTGGCGGTCCGCCTTGGTTATCTGGAGTCTCCGCGCCTGAAAGCCGTGGCCTGTCTGGGGCCAGTAGTGCACGCGCTGCTCACTAACCCCCAGCAACTGGGGCGTGTGCCGGAGATGTATATGGACGTGCTCGCCAGTCGGCTTGGCATGCACAATGCGTTGGATGAGTCACTGTATGTTGAGCTGAATCGCTATTCGCTAAAAACGCAGGGGTTACTGGGGCGGCGCTGCCCGACGCCGATGCTGTCTGGCTTCTGGAAAAACGATCCGTTCAGCCCGGAGGAGGAGTCGCGTTTAATCACGTCGTCATCTGCGGATGGTAAATTACTCGAAATCCCGTTTAATCCGGTTTATCGCAATTTTGATAAGGCGCTGCGGGACATTACCGACTGGATCAATGATAGATTGCGTTAATGGATTGCTAATTTCGATTGATTTGGTAAAACAGTTGCATCACATAAGGAGATCGCAATGACGTTACCGAGTGGACATCCCAAGAGCAAACTCATTAAAAGGTTTACCGCGCTAGGCCCGTATATTCGGGAAGAACAGTGTGCCGATAATCGCTTCTTTTTTGATTGCCTGGCCGTATGCGTCAATGTAAAGCCCGCGCCGGAGAAGCGTGAATTTTGGGGCTGGTGGATGGAAATGGAAGCGCACCAAGACCGTTTTACCTATAGCTACCATTTTGGGCTGTACGATAAAGACGGGAACTGGAAAGCAACCGAGATAAAAGATTCAGAAGTGACTGACCGGCTGGAGCATACGCTTCGTGAGTTTCATGGTCGCGCCCGCGAGGTCCTTGCGGCGCTGGAGCTGAAACTGGAGCCTGCGGAAAATTTCTCTGACGAGATTAACCTGACGGTGTAAGCGCAGTAAAAAGATTCCCCGACAAGAGACAATCCGGATTCAGACCGCTGATTCCGGATTTTTTACGTCTCAACGCAACTGGCGATGTCGTTGTTGATGGCTGCGCTTCCGCCTGTCGGAGCAGGGAAAACATGCCGGACTCAGGTGAAATCCGACAGTTTTTGGCCGGAAACGATCAACTCTTTGAGCAACATTTGACGGCGCTCCTCCGGTGTATCGCGACTCACCATAAAACAGATCGCCGCGACCGCCTGCCCGCTACGAGAACGAATCGGCGCCGCCATACAGCAGGTAAAACTCTCCGACAACCCCTCAGTCAGACAATAGCCCTGCTGTCCGGCACGATGAATATCTTCCAGGAAGGCTTGTTTATCGAGCACTTGCCCGTTCGCCAGACGGTAATCTTCTTCGGGGATAAGGTTGAGAATAGCGCTGTCCGACCAATTGCTGAGTAGCAGACGGCCAGTCGCCGTCCAGGTGATCGGTACCCGCACGCCGATATCCGACGTGATTTTGAACGGGTGGGCATTACTTTCCGACAGCACGACGGTGTACTTATTCCCCTCCAGCATACAGAGCTGCACCGTCTCGCCATGGCGGGCGACCAGTTCAACCATTAACTGATGTGAGCGGCGGATAAGATCGTTATGTGCCATATAATCCGCACCGTAATAGTGCATTTCACGGCCAAAGAACACCGCGCCGTCGGCATCCACTTCCAGCAGCCCGGCCTCGCTGAGCAGGCTGACAAGTTCATATACACTGGAGCGCGGTGCGCCGGTGGCCTCGATCAAATCGCGCATCGCCATCGGCTGACGAGCGATATGCAACTGGTGAAAAATGTCGATAACCCGGTCAACACCGCGCGCACGCGATGGCTTCTCGTCCGGCATAAGCAAATTCTCCTGATGCAGTCGGGCGGTCGCGCCAGACAGTAAAGACAATAAAAAAGAAAAGCATGATACACCCAGCGTCGTCGTTAACCCATCCCTGGTAATTAAAATTTTACTGTCGGTGTTTATATTTCTTTGTTCTATTTTGGGGCCTCATTTTAGCGCATGGCGCACAAATTATTTTTTTTAAAATTACGACCCCGGTAACATTTTCATTCTGCCATTCCCCCCATTCATTTTTTATTTTGCGATCGCCACAACACCACAAAAAATTAAATTGATCGGGATATATTGCAAAAATAAAAAACCTGTGCAAATCTTGCTCTATCCGATATTGCAGATGACAGTCCGATATACCAGACAGTTGTGACGCGGTATTCATGGCGATTCTCAGAACAAAAAGGAGCAGCATTGCATGACGATTAAGCGTTATGGCATTGAAGGCGGCACTGGTACGGGCGGGCAAAAACTGCCGTTCGCTCGCGCCGTTGAGGCTGATGGCTGGCTGTATATCTCAGGCCAGACGCCGATGCGCGAAGGCGAAGTGGTGGAAGGCGGGATCATAGAGCAGACCCGCCTGGCGTTTGATAACTGCCTGTCCATTATGCGCGAGGCGGGGTACAGAGTAGAGGATGTGGTGCACGTTACGGCAGTATTAACCGACGCACGTTATTTCAGTTCCTTTAATAAAGTTTTCAGCGAGATATTTACCGGAAACCCACCGGCACGTATTTGTAGCGTGCAGGATTTAGTCGTCGACTGCAAAGTGGAAGTGGATATGAAATGCTTTCGCGCCGACCGAAAATAATATTATTTATCTGATAATTCACTGAGATTTTTATTTATTCGCCCACACCAGGGCTGCCCGTTAATAACTGATGCTTTTTATGTCGTCTCCATTTAATAAGCGAGCAAAACAATGAATGCAACTTCGTTAAAAATCATCGCCGGAACGCTGGCCCTGCTGGCCGTTGCCGGTTGTACCCCCACGGAAGAGAAGCAAGTGGCGGGTGCGGCTCCCCAATCGACGCTGCAAACTGTATTGCAACGCGGCACGTTACGCGTGGGTGATTGCCTGAGTTTCGCTCCCTTCGGTTTTTACGATAAAGACGGCAAACCGGATGGTTACGACGTCGATTTGGCGAAAGCGCTGGCAAAAGAGATGGGCGTGAAACTGGAAATGGTGAACACCACTAGCGCCAACCGCATCCCTAACCTGCAAACCAACAAAGTGGACGTGGTGTTCTGTAACTTCACGCGCAACCTGGAACGCGCCAAAGAGATCGGTTTCACTCACCCGTATGTCGTGGCGAGCGAAGCGATGTTGGTCCGTAAAGAGAGCGGCATCAAATCGGCGCATGACATGGCCGGTAAGACCATCGCTACGGTGAAAGGGTCAACCAACGGAGACGAAGTGCGCAGTATGGGCATTGAGGTCAAAATTCAGGAATACGACTCTTCCCAGGCGGCCATTCTGGCGGTGAAGCAGGGGCAGGCTGATGCAATGATTGAGGATAACAACTTCCTCGCTTATCAGGCCAAGCTTGATCCGACCCTGACGGTCACCAATGAAGCGCTGGTGCCGCTGGAATATAACGCCTTTGGTGTGAAGCAGGGCGACCAGGTATGGCTGAACTACCTCAATGAATTCCTGTTTGAGATCAACGCGTCCGGTGAGAACGCCACGCTCTATCAAAAATGGTTTGGCGATAAGCCGCGTTACCCACTGAATCCGCAATTCTGATTGCCTGCGGTGTAGCGCCCTTTGGTCTGCTACACCGCAGGAAGGAGTCCATGCATGAGTTATCAATGGCTAACCCTGTGGAGTTACGGCGAGACCTTCCTGGCCGCCGCCTGGCTGACGTTACAGGTTACTCTTCTCGCGTTCGTGCTGGCCGTCGCGCTCGGCTTGCTGGCCGCGCTGGCGAAAGCCTCGGCGGTAGCGCCGCTACGCTGGCTGAGCCACTGCTATGTGGAATTTATCCGTAACACGCCGGTGTTGCTGCAAATTTTCATCATCTTTTTTGGTCTGCCTTCCCTCGGCATCACCATGAGCGCCTTTACCGCGGGGGTGCTGGCTTTGGGCATTAACGTCGGTGCTTACCTGTCGGAGACCTTTCGCGCCGGAATACAGTCGGTGCCGAAAGGGCAACTGGAAGCCGCGTGGATTTTGGGTATTTCACGCCGCCAGGTCTTTCTGAGTGTGGTGTTGCCCCAGGCCGCGCGCGCCGTGTGGCCGGCCATTATTAACAACCTGATCCAGCTATTGCTCGGCACGTCGCTATTGTCGGCCATTGCACTGCCGGAATTGACCGGCACCGCCACCGTGATAAACGCCCGCACCTTGCTTTATATCCAGACGTTCAGCGTGGTGGCGCTGGTCTATCTGCTGCTGAGTAATCTCTTTTCCTGGCTCGGTAACATGGTGGGAAGCCGCTTATTTCATCCGCAACTGGTCACGCCGGTAAAAAAGTCCGCCCGGTGGTGGGCAAAAAAATGGCTGACTAACCCACTGAAACGGGAGAATGCGCTATGAGCGATATGGTAATGACCTCGTTGCCGTTGCTACTGGCGGGGCTGTGGATCACCCTGCTGCTTTCGGTCGCGGCCATCATTGGCAGCACGCTGCTTGGCCTGCTCGCCGCCGTGTTGCGTACCAGCCGTGTCCCGGTCGCCAGCCACATTGCCGTGCTTTACACCGAGTTATTTCGCGGCACGCCGGTGTTGATCACCCTGATGTTTATCTACTTTGGCGTGGCCTATTTTGGCTATGAAATCAATTTATTTGCCGCCGGTATCCTCGGTTTGAGTATTTACCAGGGGGCCTATATCGCCGAAGTCTTTCGTGCCGGGATCGAAGCGGTACCCAAAGGACAATGGGAAGTGTCGTGGATCCTTGGGTTGTCAAAACGCCAGACCTTTCTTAGCGTGATCTTGCCACAGACGCGCGGCATCGTACTGCCACCACTGGTGGGGCAGTATCTTTCCCTGATTAAGGATACCTCCATCGTCAGCATGATTGGCATGTCGGAACTGATGCACCAGGGCCAGGCGATCGTTGATCGTATCGGTCAGCCAGTAGTGATTTATGCGCTGGTGGCCGTGCTGTACTTCGTTGTCTGCTTTCCGCTTTCCCGTTGGGTTCAACATCATCAAACCAGGAGCCAGTTCTCATGAGCAATTCCGCCATTACGCTGAGCCGTATTACCAAATCTTTTGGTAGCACCCAGGTGCTGAAAGAGATCAGCCTTGATGTTTCGCCCGGCGAAGTGCTGGTGCTGATTGGCGCATCAGGTTCCGGCAAAAGTACCGTGTTACGCATCATGAGCGGGCTGGAAACGGCCGATGGGGGCGAAATCTGGGTTAACAATGTGCCGCTGCACGACCATAAACGCAGCCGGGAAATTTGTGGTCATGTCGGAATGGTGTTCCAGCAGTTCAACCTGTTTCCCCACAAAACCGCGCTCGGCAACGTGACGCTGGCGCTGATAAAAGCGCAAAAGCTGTCTGAGGCTGAGGCCAATAAACGCGGCATGGCGGCACTGACGCGCGTCGGGCTGGCTGAGCGCGCGCATTATTATCCGGCGCAACTCTCCGGCGGTCAGCAGCAACGCGTGGCGATCGCCAGGGCGCTGGCAGTAGAGCCGAAAATTATGTTTTTTGATGAAGCCACCTCCGCGCTCGATCCCGAACTGGTGGGCGAAGTCATGGAGGTGATGCGCAGCCTGGCGCGTGAAGGGATGACCATGGTGGTGGTCACCCATGAGATGGGCTTTGCGCGCAAAACCGCAGACCGCGTGGTGTTTATGGATCAGGGGGTGATTGCTGAACAAGGATCGCCAGAGCAGATATTCGTTAATCCACAAAATCCGCGCACCCAGCAGTTTTTATCGCGTGTTCTTGAGCATTGATCGGAGGCGTTATGTCGATTCATTTTCCGTTGGTGGCAGACGGTCTGCTGGATGCGCTGCAACCTGCGCCACGCTTTAAATCTGTTGCAGGCCGTGGCGATGCGCCGTTACCTGCGGGGACGCCGGTACTGGCCAGCGATAGTGTGTTTTCTCCACTGATGCTAATGAAGCAATCGGCGCTGGAGAATAATCTGCGTCAGTTGGCTGATTTTTGTCGCGAACAGGGTGTGATGCTGGCAGCACATGGCAAGACGTCAATGTCGCCCGCCATCCTGCGTCGAGCCGTCACCGAAGGCGGTGCCTGGGGATTGAGTGCGGCAACGCCTGCGCAGGTTCGCGCGCTGCGCCAGTTTGGTATCCGTAATGTTTTTCTCGCCAATCAACTGGTCGACCCTGCCGGTATTCGCTGGATAGGTGAGTGGCAAAAGCAGCATCCTGACCATGGCTTCCTTTGCTATGTTGATTCGCTGGAGGGAGTGCGTTTGCTGGAACAGTATCTCGGCGACAGTCGCATTGCGGTTCTGCTGGAGATGTCGGTCAGTGGCGGGCGTACGGGGTGTCGCTCATCCGCGCAAGCACTGGAGATTGCCGCCGCGATAGCGGCAAGCCCGGTCCTGCAACTGGTGGGTGTGGCGGGCTATGAAGGCGCGCTGGGTGCGGGGCGTGATGCCGAGGGTATCGCCAGGGTGCGCGATTATTGCCAGATGCTGATCGCGACGGCTGCGCTGCTGGCCGGGGAACAACTGTTCAGCAGCGACACTATTATTCTCAGCGCCGGAGGCGGCGCCTGGTTTGATGTGGTCAGCGCCTGTTTTAGCGAGGCGAGGCTATCGCTACCGATCACACCGCTGATTCGTTCGGGTGCTTATATGGCCCACGATAACGGGTTATATGCCCGCATCGCGCCGTTTGCCCAACCGGGCGCTCGTCATCATTTTGAACCCGCGCTGGAGATTTGGGGGAGGGTATTATCGCGCCCTGAGCCAGGCCTGGCGTTTGTTGATTTCGGACGCCGCGATGTGCCCTTTGACCAGGACTTGCCGAATCCGCTGTGGGTGCGAAATGTGGATGGTAGTGCTCCTCGCGCCGCTTCTGGCATGCGCATCAGCGAGGTAAACGATCAACATGCCTATTTGTTGTTGCCGCAAGAGGATGCCTTAAAGCCCGGCGACTGGGTAGGTTGTGGCATTTCACATCCCTGTACCGCGTTTGATAAGTGGCGCTATTTGCCACTGGTGGATGATGACTATTGCGTCACCGATTCACTGGAAACGGCATTCTGAGTCAGGCATGTGTGCATAACGGCGCGCTGTCGAGCGCTGTTTCACAACGGTTTTTCGATAGCTCTTTCTTGCTTTTTGTTGCATATACTGGCGGAAAAAAGAAAGCACCGACGAGGTTATCGTTCGGTGCTTTATGTTCTTCAGTGAAGTGCGTTTATGCGATAAGACTTAGAACTGGTAAGTCACGCCAACAGCAACGATGTCGTCGGTAACGTAGCTTGAACCGACGTAAGTTGCGAAATCACCTTTGTCCAGTTGGTTGATTTTGTAATCAACCATCGCAGAGAAGTTTTTGTTGAAGTAGTAGGTCGCGCCTACGTCAACATATTTAACCAGGTCCTGATCGCCCCAACCGTTTTCCAGGTCTTTACCTTTGGTCTGTACGTAACCAATGGACGGACGCAGACCGAAGTCGAACTGGTACTGAGCAACGGCTTCGAAGTTTTCAGATTTGTTAGCAAAACCACGGCTGCCGATTGGCGTCATGTTCTGCGCGATGCTGTACATAGCTGCCAGGTAGATGTTGTTAGCGTCGTATTTCACGCCAGAAATCCACGCTTCCGCGTTAGCGCCTTTACCCAGTGCCTGAGAGTTCTGCAGATCGGTACGGTCCGATTTGGCATACGCAGCAATCAGAGTAACCGGGCTGCCGCCAAAGTTGTAGGACAGGGAGGTACCGAAGCCGTCGCCATTCTGTTTAGAAGCAGCACGGGAACCTTCGTTTTTACCCTGGTACTGCAGGCCCAGGTTCAGACCGTCAACCGCACCGAAGAAGTCGGTGTTACGGTAGGTAGCCACGCCAGTGGTACGTTTGGTCATGAAGTTATCGGTACGGGTCAGAGAGTCACCGCCGAATTCCGGGAACATATCGGTTACAGACGCTGCATCGTACAGGATACCCAGGTTACGACCGTAGTCGATAGAACCGTAGGTTTTTGCTTTCAGGCCAGCGAACGCCAGACGCGTTTTCTGAGTAGAGCTGCTTTCGTCGGTGTTGCCAGCGAATTCAGATTCCCAACGACCGAAACCGGTCAGTTGATCGTTGATCTGCGTTTCGCCTTTGAAGCCCAGACGTACGTAAGTTTTGTCGCCATCCTGAGTGGTATCATCGCTGAAGTAGTGCATGGCTTTGATTTTGCCGTACAGATCCAGTTTGTTACCATTTTTGTTGTAGATTTCCGCAGCGTTGGAAGAAGCAGAAACAACACCAAGGCCGATCATCATTAATGCCAAAGTAGTTTTTTTCATTATGTTTCCTGATTAATTGTAATTAACGCGCTTTAGATCGCTGAACGTCGCCGCTCGAGTGAAAAATTCACGTAGGTTTTAACGTCTGCGAATTAAAGTTTTATGACAATTCTTATTTATTTTTTTACAAAGCAGGTTTTACAGGTAGTGTCATAAAAGCGTCAAGTTTTGTAAGTAGGTTTTCTGATTGCCTTCAAGGATTTTCTTAAGTTGTTAAAACTGCCAGTTGGAAGTTGGCTCTGATCCTGTTACAAAGACTGTTTACTTTTTTTCTTCTACGTTGAACGGCAGAAATCATGAGCGACAGCCAGACGCTGGTAGTGAAACTCGGCACCAGTGTTTTAACGGGCGGATCCCGCCGCCTGAACCGCGCCCACATTGTTGAACTCGTGCGCCAGTGCGCACAGCTACATGCAGCAGGGCATCGTATTGTTATTGTGACTTCTGGCGCTATCGCCGCCGGGCGTGAGCATCTGGGTTACCCGGAGTTGCCTGCCACCATCGCCTCGAAACAACTTCTTGCCGCTGTCGGGCAAAGCCGCCTGATTCAACTGTGGGAACAGTTGTTCTCGATTTACGGCATCCACGTTGGGCAAATGCTGTTAACCCGCGCCGATATGGAAGACCGTGAGCGTTTCCTTAATGCGCGTGACACTCTGCGTGCGCTCCTCGACAACAACATTGTGCCGGTCATCAACGAGAATGACGCCGTTGCGACGGCGGAAATCAAAGTCGGCGACAATGACAATTTATCGGCGCTGGCCGCTATTCTGGCGGGCGCAGACAAACTCCTGCTTCTGACCGATCAGCAAGGTCTCTTTACCGCTGACCCGCGTAATAACCCGGACGCTGAATTGATCAAGGATGTGTTCGGTATTGATGATGCGTTGCGCGCGATTGCGGGTGACAGCGTATCGGGCCTGGGTACTGGCGGGATGGGTACCAAATTGCAGGCGGCGGATGTCGCCTGTCGTGCAGGTATCGATACTATTATTGCCGCAGGCAGCAGGCCGGGTGTGATTGGCGATGTGATGGAAGGGGTTCAGGTCGGGACGCTTTTCCATGCGCAGGCTTCACCGCTGGAAAACCGTAAACGCTGGATTTTTGGCGCGCCTCCGGCAGGTGAAATCACCGTTGATGAAGGCGCGACAGCCGCTATCCTGGAACGCGGCAGCTCCTTGTTGCCAAAAGGGATTAAAAGCGTGACAGGCAACTTTTCCCGTGGTGAAGTGATCCGCATCCGTAACCTCGAAGGTCGCGATATTGCACATGGCGTTACCCGCTATAACAGTGACGCGCTGCGTCGCGTTGCCGGTCATCATTCGCAGCAAATTGATTCCATTCTCGGCTATGAATATGGCCCGGTCGCCGTGCATCGCGACGATATGATTATCCGTTAAGGAGCAGATGTATGCTGGAACAGATGGGCATCGCTGCTAAAGCAGCGTCGTACAAGCTGGCATTGCTCTCCAGCCGTGAAAAAAATCGCGTACTGGAAAAAATCGCCGATTACCTGGAAGCACAGTCTGACGAGATTATTCTCGCTAACGAGCAGGACGTTCTGGAGGCTCGCCGTAATGGGCTGAGCGAAGCGCTGCTTGATCGCCTTGCGTTGACGACAGCGCGTTTGAAAGCGATTGCTGACGATGTTCGCCAGGTGTGCAAGCTGGCTGACCCGGTAGGGCAGGTGATCGACGGCGGTCTGCTGGACAGCGGCCTGCGCATTGAGCGTCGCCGTGTGCCGCTCGGCGTAATTGGCGTGATTTATGAAGCGCGTCCGAATGTCACCGTGGATGTGGCTTCCCTGTGCCTGAAAACCGGCAACGCGGCGATTTTGCGCGGCGGTAAAGAGACCTGGCGCACCAATGCGGCAACGGTAAAAGTGATTCAGCAGGCGCTGGAAGAGTGCGGTTTACCCGCCGGCGCGGTACAGGCGATTGAAAGCCCGGACCGCGCGCTGGTCAATGAAATGCTTAAGATGGATAAATACATCGACATGCTGATCCCGCGCGGTGGCGCTGGCCTGCATAAGCTGTGTCGTGAACAGTCCACCATTCCGGTGATTACCGGGGGCATTGGCGTTTGCCATATTTTTGTTGATAACACGGCAGAGATTGCCCCGGCGCTGAACATTATTGTGAATGCGAAAACCCAGCGTCCGAGTACCTGTAACACCGTCGAAACGCTGCTGGTTCATCAGGATATTGCGGGCACTTTCCTGCCTGCGTTGAGCAAGCAGATGGAGGAAAGCGGCGTTACCTTGCATGCGGATGCGCAATCGCTGGCGGCGCTGCAATCGGGTCCGGCGGCGGTTGTACCGGTTAAAGCAGAAGAGTATGACAATGAGTTTCTGTCGCTGGATCTGAACGTGAAAATTGTTGCTGACCTGGACGATGCTATCGCCCATATCCGCGAGCATGGCACGCAGCACTCCGATGCTATCCTGACGCGTACTCTCAGTAATGCGAACCGTTTCGTCAATGAGGTCGACTCTTCTGCTGTTTATGTGAATGCCTCCACGCGTTTCACCGACGGCGGTCAGTTTGGCCTTGGCGCGGAAGTGGCGGTGAGCACGCAAAAATTGCATGCACGTGGACCGATGGGCCTTGAAGCTCTTACCACCTACAAGTGGATCGGTTTCGGTGACGATACGATTCGTGCGTAAATAACAGCGGGGTGATGCAAAAGTAGCCGTTTGATTCCAAAGGGCATTGACGCATCACCTCGTTAGATCTAACCTTTTGCCCCGTGGTTCACCGACGTGAATCCCGTCCTTTCAGGGCCGATATAGCTCAGTTGGTAGAGCAGCGCATTCGTAATGCGAAGGTCGTAGGTTCGACTCCTATTATCGGCACCACTTTTTTCAATGAGTTACCTCGCTTTCATATAAACCACATTTTCCCCTTGTGCCATATTTGTGCCACTGCGCTCTAAAATCGCGTCGATTTTGTTCGCGTGCTCGGTGAGGTGCCCAGCCGAAAGATGCGCATATCGTTGTACCATTTCCAGTGTCTCCCAGCCGCCCATCTCCTTCAACGCAAGAAGAGAAACTCCGGACTGAACAAGCCAGCTTGCCCAGGTGTGCCTTAAGTCGTGGAAGCGGAAGTTGCTAATGCCCGCCCGCCTTAGTGCTCCGCTCCTTATTACTGACGCCCTTCTAAGAGTCAAGTTGTTATTTGAGTACTGTTGATTAGTCGGTTTTGATTACGTAGAAGCGTATAGACTTCACGTGAGATATAACGTTTAAGGCAACGCAGTGCTTCCATTTTCGAGTGTCCTTCAGCTACCCGTTTTGCCACATACTCCTGTGTTCTCGTGTCCGTGCGTAATCGGCCAATGGCAATAATGTGCAGGGCACTATTGGCCGCACGATCACCACCACGGTGAAGCCTGTGACGGTTTGTTTTCCCGGAAGAGACTGGAACAGGGCTGACGCCACATAGAGCCGCGAAGCCAGACTCCGAGTTCAGACGCTGAGGATTATCGCCAGCCGTGATCAACAGCTGCGAAGCACATTCATACCCCACTGCTTTACATTTGATAAGTTCCGGGGCCAGTTCATCGACTATTGACGTTATCATGATGTCCAGATCGGCTATTTCATCATGCAGTTCAAGATATCTGCGAGCCAGGGATTTCAGCGCAATACGGTAAGCATCCTGGACATTACGATAGGCGGTAACGTCGGGCCGCCACGAAGCCAGGGTACGGGTCAACTGCATCCTCGTGAGGTGACGTATCTGGTCACGTAGCTCATCCGGGGCAGAAACGATATTCATCTGGATCATTTGAAGTGCAATACGTCGCGCAGCAACAGCCGTTTTGCGGCAGACTTTCAGGACACGCAACGCTTCAATCATTCCGCTACGAGTTTTTGGTGTGACGGTTCGTATGCGTGAAAAAGCTGCGTGAGCAGCACTTTCTGCATCGATGGTATCGCTTTTGCCTCGCTTACGGCGTTCCATTTTATCTGGTGCTGTGACCTCCAGAACTTCCACTCCGGTACTCTGGAGATAACGCAATAAACCTGCACCGTAGGAGCCTGTGCATTCAACTCCGATGCGCTTAACAGTTCCGAAAGATGCCATCCAGGCCAGCATCTGACGGTATCCCTGACGTGTTGTCGCGAAAAACTCACTACCTAAGACCCGATTATTTTGATTAACCACAGCAGCAACATGTAAATCTTTATGCGTATCAACGCCACCAACGACAGGCGATAAATGAACGGGTTTTGCCTTTGCCATAGGTTATTCCTGTACCTGCAATTATTCGTCATTTCCCCCTGACGATAACCCGGACAGCAAAGAGACAAGCCGTCAGGCCCTTCTTGAGTCACGCGTATCGGTGAGGAGAAGCCTCGCATGGAGTACTTCCCGATAACCGACGGGTCCAGGGAAAGACACATTGCTGGTCGTTCAGAGTGTGAGTCAGGAAAACGGGAAGCCTTCACTGCATCAGTGATCCACCGGTCAGGCAAAACAGCAAACATGATGATGAAAACTGACGCCGATATTCTTACTGTCCGAGTGTACGATGACCTCGCCGTCCGGTTTACGTCGCCAGACCGCCATCATCAGCGCGTCGAGCGCCAGTTCGCGTGAGAGAGTGGGTTTCATCGACCAGCCGACCACATTACGGGCGAAGAGATCGATAACCACCGCCAGATATAACCATCCCTGCCAGGTGCGGATATAAGTAATATCGGTGACCCAGACCTGGTTGGCCCGGACAACGGTGAACTGCCGCTGCACGCGATTAGGAGCAACGACTGAAGGCCTACCGGCGATACGACGTGGCGCTTTATAGCCGCGCACAGCTTTAATCCGGTTCAGTTGCATAATCCGACCCACCCGGTTTTTGCCGCAGGTTTCCCCGATTTCGTTCAGATCGCCATGAACCCGGCGGTAACCGTATACACCTCCGCTCAGTGAATATGAGCAAGCGTAGCCCGGATAAGGTATTTACACCGCATCCGGGAAAGCCGCAATACCACCGGTGCGCACACCGCGCTGGAGAACAATTTTGAGAAGGGCAAAATTCAGGATCAGTTAGACATTCAGACCCAGGCGATGGATGCCTGGCGGCAGAGCCAGCTGGACGAGGGTAAAAAGAAAATCCGCGCAGATATGGAGGCGAACGGTGAGCTGGATGGCCTGACGGAACAGCAGATTGATGACAAAATCGCGGGTTCTGCCCAATATAAAGAGGTTGATAAGGAATACGGCGTTGGCAGTGATTTCTGGCGTAATGGCACTGCGCTGACGGGGCTACTGGCAGGCGCACTGGGTGGAAATGTCACTGGCGGGATGGCGACAGGTGCAGCACCTTATGTGGCAGGGCAGATAAAAAGCGTTGCCGATGGTCATGAAAGCGCGCGTATTGCTCTGCATACGCTGGCGTCGGCGGTGCTGGTGCAGTTGCAGGGCGGCAATGCGGCAGCCGGAGCGGCCGGTGGTTTTATCGCGTCGTCCGGTTCAGAAGCACTGTCTCTGGCGTTTTACAACAAGGAGCCGGATAAGCTGTCACCGGATGAGAAAACGGTGATAGTGAATCTTGTGGCTGCGCTGGGCGCGGCAGGCGGTAGTGTGGCTGCCGGTAACAGCAGCGGCACCGGCAGCGGGGCGAATGCAGCGCGGGTTGAGGTTGAGAATAACTATCTGAGCAGCACGGAAAAGAGCCGCCAGACATATCTCAACAACAAACAGAACCTGACGCCAGAAGAGCAGAAAGATAAGGAGAGGTTAAATCGCAAGGATCTGGAAAGCGATATGGCTGTTTACGCGGCCTATACTGGCACAGGTGCTGACTGTCAGGTAGAAAGAGAGAAAGCGAAGGCTGCACAAGATACCTACTTCAACCAGACTTACCTGAACCCCAAAGAGGCTCAAGCAGGTTATCAGCAGATAATGAACTTGCTGAACTCGACAGATCCGAATGCGAAGGAAGTCTTTAACGTTCTGGAAGGGTATACGTAGGCGTTTATGACCTTCGGTTACACGGAGGAAGAAGCCAGAGCGAGAGCAGGAGCCTACGTTGGTTCAATGTACATCGCGGGTGGTGTGAGTGCTGTAGTCGCATCTGGAGTACTGACGAAACAGTTTGGGAAGGATGTTGCTGTTAATGGGAGCAATGGCAAAGGAAGCCTTATTGACGGTGCATCCAATGTAAATTCTACAGCGAAGGTTAAAGTTGAGGCCTGAAGGAACTTTTATAAACCAAACTTCTCATCCCACAGGTGGAAGCAATTTATGTGGACCAACAAGTTGTGCAATGGTCATTAGTGATAATAAAGGAAATGTCGTTAACCTGGACTCAGTCGTGCAGCAATTTGACAACATTCGCCCTACAGGTGTGAATGTTCATGAAATGAATGGAGTATTAATTAAAAACGGCTCGTCAAGTGAGTCAACTCTTACATTAACAGCTAATCAATTAAGAGAGTTAAGCCTTCAAAATAAATCCACTATTGTTGGAGTAAAGGCTGGTGATGGTGGTCACTTTCTGATTGTTGATTCATATAAAGTGATTGATAATGTTGGTTACTATATGATAAGAGACCCATATAATGGCGCTATGGGTGTAAAAGCAGATATCTTAGAGAATAAGTTGAATCATAATGGAGTGTTCTTAAAATGATGTCTGTCAATGAATTACTTCAACATCGTACTTTAAGTCAGAAAGTATCTGTAGAAGGTTGTATTGTTATTATTGATGGAAAACTATGGCTGATTGATTCTAGTCATGTAAATAATTTTCCTGACTCAGTAAAAATTGCAATAACTAATAGCCATCTTAAATCAATTCTTTTAAAGAGCGTTGCATTATACAGTGGTGTAACCTCTTTATTTCATGACGCAAGAATTTCCGGTCATATATTTAATGATAATTCATTGCATTCTTTTGCTTTGAATATAGATGATTTGTGTATTAAAGATGGTGAAAACTGGAAGAGAATAGATGTGAATGCTTTTGTTGAAGATAAAGAAAATAATGAGCCAGATTGGTTCGATATATTAAAATAAAACACGAAAAAACTCCCAGCCATCGCGCCGGGAGTTTTATGCCTGTTGTTTGGTGCGCCGTTGCTAAGTTTGAACCCGGTTTTAACTATCACCTGCGGGACAGGGTATGTTTTGTTGAACCGCCACGTTGTGGCCGTCCTCCAAAACGCGTGTTGCTATCGGTCAGGGCGCAGCCCCGACACCCCCCGATAAAACAAAAATCCCGGCGTACTGGCCGGGATCGCTGCATCAGCAAGCGTAGCCTGGATAAGGTATTTACACCGCATCCGGGAAAGCCGCGATACCACCGGTGCGCACACCGCGCTGGAGAGCAATTTTGACAAGGGCAAAATTCAGGATCAGTTAGACATTCAGACCCAGGCCGTTGCACTGGGTACCCAGGCGATGGATGTGTAAATAGACCCGTTTTAGTTCCAGGCATTTTTTGAGATCCCGGCCAAATGATT
>OGSC01000106.1_pt1 | contig 82342 bp, 105 predicted proteins | sample 1573751 | NCBI WGS metagenome assembly OGSC01 (sample SAMN03295840, study PRJEB24534) | human gut metagenome | isolation source: fecal sample 8 from infant 5 | host: Homo sapiens | place: USA: Pittsburgh, PA | collected 2014-07
ATTCTTGAGTCACATATGCAAAGAGGAATTGTCTAACTTAATTTGACAATTAATATTATTAATTAATACCGCCAAAGCCCCTAAAATCATTAATGGCATCGTTACGACAAACGCGTCACGAATTGCTACCAAGTGCCGTTGCGCTGCGATAACTGACGCTTTCGGCATAAAGTGTTTCTCCATCCATTGAACAAATCCGTCCATTGTTATTCCTCCTAATTAACGCTTTCTCAAGCGCGTTTTTCTTATAAGACGCATTGACAACGAGATTACTCGTTATCAATACGGCGATAAAGATCGATAATTTCTTTTGCTAAATCTGTAAATGCAATCGCAGTCATTAAATGATCTTGACTGTGCACTGTTAACAATGTTACTTGCATGTTATTGCCTTTTGCTTCTTCTGTTAACATTCCTGTTTGCGAATGATGTGCATGTACAAGTGATTCTTCTGCATCTGCAATTTTTTTGTCTGCTAATTCAAAATCCCCCGATTTTGCTGCGGCAATCGCTTCCATTGCATCGCTTTTAGCATTTCCGCCATACATGATTAAACCCATGATTGCTTCTAAGTTCTGTTGTCCGTCCATTACCTCTACCCCATTTTCTGCTCTAGTTTGATGATCCCATTAATGAAATTGCTTGATCTAAAACTTTTTCGCCATTCATCATGCCATAGTCCGCCATGTTAATGACATCTAAAGGAATCCCTTTTGGTTGTAATTTTTGTTCAAATTGCCCTTTCATGAAACGAACTTGTGGGCCTAATAATAAAACATTTACCTCTTTATTTTCCAAGTTTGTATCTGCTTCAGAAGCCGATACTGCAAAGATGTCTGCTTCCATGCCACGATCTTCTGCTGCTTTTTGCATTTTTGTTACTAATAAACTTGTGCTCATTCCTGCGGAACAAACTAACATAATTGTTTTTTTTGCCATTTTCCTTCATCTCCTAAATTCTCTTTGTTTTGCTTTACACCTTTATATAAGCAAGAAGCGTGCCAAGTTTTAACACATTGGAAACCTTGATATGACAACGTTTTTCGACATGGAAAGCGTGTACACACTAAAAATAAAACGATTACACACAGCTTTTTTGTGTGCGTTTCCAAAATAATAGGGCAACAAAAAAAAGTGAGCGATAAGTCGAAACGACTCATCGCTCACTTTCTAAAGCTGAAGAGAATCAACTGGACAAAAGCCACTTTTTCCCTTTAAGCAGTTTCCATCATTTTAAGCATTTTATAAAACTGTTTCTTTTTAAAATAACTTAAAAAGATACCTAATACTGCGTCATTCAGTTTTTGTAACGCCCCATAAGAAACCATTGTTTCTGTATAACGCAGTTCACAGCTTTTTTCATCAATTGGCTGGAGCTCATACCGCACCGAGAAATCATTTTTAGTTGTGGATGTTCGAAATTGATAGGTCTTATTTTCTACAGCTTCTTCAATAACTATTTTCGCGCGACTATTTTTACTATATTCTTTGATATATTCAAACTTACGTAACTGCTTTCTTGTAAGAGTTTTGCCTGTTTGCTTACGGATATCAAAAATAACAGAATTCATTAATTGCGTGTAAAATTCATCTGCTGAAATAGTTAATGTTTTCGTAATTTCCATTACCGTTTCACCTCATCCTTTGTCGCCTCTTCTTCAGCAACTTTTTTTCCTTTAAAAAACAGGTAACCACCAAGTCCAATGAAAAAAATCCCCGTTGTCAGACTTAATAAATCATAGTTTAAGGAGCTGGGATTCAACGAATACAAAACAATCAAGAAGCCAATACTACATAAAAATAATCCATTTCTAATCATTTTCATCCATCCTATCTTTTTAGACTACCGTTGCTTGGAAGTATAAAACGCCACCCCAAGGTTGTTCCTTAATCAGCTGTTTTGCAACTTGTGCAGCAGTTTCAGGGTCTCCTTCAACTTCAAAAAATAACTTAATACCATTCTTTTCTTTAAAAGTAAATGTTTCATTTTCCCCTTGATATGCCTCTAATAAAGTAATAATTTCCTCTTGCTTCATTGCACTTGCAATCGAAATCATGCCGCTCGCTCCTTTCTATACAAGTAATTGCTGTTTTTATTGCCTATTGCTCACTTTCGCCTAATGCAGGATCCATTTTGTTAGCAGCGATAACAAACGGTGTCCAAATCAAGAAAGTGACTACCATACATACCAACGCTACGATTGGTGCGCGCCAGTCGGCACCTGTCGCTAAGAAAGATAATAGCAACGGCGGTGTCACCCATGCGACTTGTTGAGAAACTGGGGCGACTAGCCCAAGATACGTTGCAACCCAGCCAATTGTAGTAGCAACTAATGGCGCAATTACAAATGGAATAAACATAATTGGATTCAGAACAACTGGTAAACCAAACATAATCGGTTCATTGATATTAAAGATCCCAGGTCCTAATGATAATTTACCAACTGTTAAATAATCTGCTCGTTTGGAGAATAACAAGATTGCAATAATTAGGACAATTGTACCGCCTGAACCACCAAACCAAGCAAAAGCATCAAACGAACCACGGACCCACATGTAGGCTTTACCGTCGTCAATAGCGGCTAAAACCGCAGCTGTTCCTGTTTTTCCTTCATAACCTTTTTGGAAAATATCAATATTGATTAATTGTGCTTGTCCCCAAATTCCTTCAAGAACTGGTGCCAAAACGTTTGGACCGTGAATACCAAAGAACCAGAAAATTTGAACAAAAACCGTTACGATTAACACAGCGCCTAGTCCTTGTGATAACCCAAGGAACGGTTCCGCGATATATTTTTGAATTAAGTCAATTAATAATTGACCGCCTGAAAGTTTTGACACCGTAAAGTTAATAATTGCTACGACATACAATGCGATTGTTGCTGGTAAAATTGCCGCAAACGCTTTTGAAACTGCTGGTGGTACAGAATCAGGCATTTTTATTGTTAAATCCGCTTGCATTAATTTACAAAAAATAATGGTTGATAAAGCGCCCATAATCATCACCGTAAAGAAAGCGTTACCATTTAAATGGTTGAGATTTAACCAACCCCATGGATTGACAGTCAATTGATTATTAGCAATTGACGCACCAATTTCTGCCCCATTAATTGCGTTGGCAATCTTTTCTGGCACTTTCACAGCTAATTCAGCTGTGTTATTTGGTGCAAAAGCAACACCTGAAATTAAGGTAGCTAAACTGACAATCCCACCAGCTAGCTCATTCACATTGTATGCTTTCGCTAAGTTATAGCCCCAAGAAAAAGCGAAAATCAAACCAGCGATAGCCAATGTGCCATTCCAAACAAAACCATTAATCCCAATGATGACATTCAATACTGCAAAAATACCTTTGTCTGCTTCCAAACTTGCCGCATAAGTTGAGACAAACTCTTGGGGAAGATCTCGAATAATTGCGTTAATCATTACGGCGACTGATCCAGCCATTGTCGCAGGTAATGTACCAATAAAAGCATCCCTTAGTGCCATCAGATGTTTCTGTGCACCAATTTTTGCGGCAGTTGGTAAGATATATTTTTCCATCCATGCCATTAATCCGTTCATTTTTATTCCTCCTGTATCCATTTATATTTATTAAAAAGGCAGTAGCCTCATTAAACGAATGAATCGAGCGTACAAAATAAAACCTTTGGTAACATGCACTATCCTTGTTTGCTATTCACTTTTCTTAAACGTTTTAATTCCTTATCCCATTAATGAGATTGCTTGATCTAAAACTTTTTCGCCATTCATCATGCCATAATCTGCCATGTTAATTACATCTAAAGGAATCCCTTTTGGTTGTAATTTTTGTTCAAATTGCCCTTTCATGAAACGAACTTGTGGGCCTAATAATAAAACATTTACCTCTTTATTTTCCAAGTTTGTATCTGCTTCAGAAGCCGATACTGCAAAGATGTCTGCTTCCACGCCACGATCTTCTGCTGCTTTTTGCATTTTTGTTACTAATAAACTCGTGCTCATTCCTGCGGAACAAACTAACATAATTGTTTTTTTTGCCATTTTTTCTTCATCTCCTTAAAAGTTATGACGTTATACACTTTATTTATAGCAATAATTGTGCCAAGTTTTCCCCTCATTAAAATACTGATATAACAGCTTTTGTCATCGAAAAAAGCGTGCACACACTAAAAGAAAACGCTTACACACATGAAATTGTGTGTAACTTACAAAAAGAAAACATCAAGAAAAAAGAGAGCGTTTTCTCATTTCTTGATGTTTTTTTATTTATTATTGTTTACTTTTAATTTCATTTTCTAAAAACATTTGGGTAACATGCGCAACTTCTGCTTCCGGGATCGTCACACGATACGCCCGTTCAATTAACATAAAATTCGTGCGTACGACATCGATTTCTAAACGATGTGTTTTAACATATTCCGCTAAGTTTGGAAAAGTTCTTGCTTCTTCTCCTTTAATTAAAGCATCTACCAGAAAAGCCAAATGAATCATGATTCCGGCATCCACCCCTGGTTCAACAATAATATGCATGTCTGTTTGTATTTGATGAACTGTTTTTTGTAACATGAGAATTAATTTTTGTAAGGAGTCCACAGAAGTAATGACGCCACTTAGTGAATGAACAATTGTATCAATCGCCACTTCATCACTAGCAATCCGTTTCAGTACATTTAATTTTTCATCATCAAAAATATCATAGACGGAAAAGAAGGGAATATTTTGATATTCAACATCCACAGTTCCCGCAATGGCCTTAATTTCATATTCTTCCATCAAGTTGTCGATATGCTTTTTAAACGTTTCTCGTTCAATAAATTGCATTTGAATCAGTTCCACTTTTGTTTCATCAATAACGGGTAAGATTCGTTGGTATAGTTTTGCGGCGACCCCTTCTCCTGTAAAGCACGTCACGATTACTGCTTTTTTTACGTTTTGACGTTTTTGCAGACTAGAGCGAAATTGTTCTCTCACAACGCTTTCAAAAGAAAGTTGAATATTTTGGTAAATGTCCTCTAAACTTCGTCCCACGCTTGCCATTCGAATAGCTTCTAAGACAATCATTGTGCTCGTCATTGTAATCGCCTTTGTTCGGATACCTGTTTCTTCAAACAACATATTTCCAAACGAATTTAATGAACCCATATCCGTCAGTAATAAAATCCCATTATTTAACGATTCTTTTTGCGTAATTACTTGGTTTCGTAATTGTTCATACATTGTTTGAACTTCCATCGTTAACGGCATATTCATCGCTGTTCCGATTGACGTTCCTAAAAGTTCTTGGGCGGTTTTCAACATACTTGAGGCAGTAGAATCCCCATGCATTAAGACGAACACACCAACATTATTTTCTGGAGTTCTTTCTTCTTTACCGACATTAATAGATAAAAACATACTAATAAAGCCAATTTCATCGAAAGGAATCTCTATGTTGTTCTCTTCTTCAATAATAGAAGATAAATCTAAGGCTACTTGAAATTCTTTTTTCATATTTTTACGGACATTATTTAAATCAGGATGGACAATCACATGACCTTCTTTGACACGTTCAATCGTACTTTGTAAATGAAGCGCAAAGGCAAAGCGCGCAGTTTCGTTGTACGTGTGTTCCAAACGCTCTTCTGCGATATCATAAAGACGATTCGTTAAGTCCCAAATAGCTTCTGGTAATAACTCCTTATGTAAAGAATGTTGGGTTAATTCTTCGACATAATTTTTAAAATACGCATTCATATCTTTAGAAATCAATTCTTCTAAATCAACATTTTCTAAGTCTGCTTCGGACAAATCAGCGACTTTTTCTTCGATTTCATTGTAAACTTGCATATCTCTAGCTGGATCTTGCGACCAAACAATTTTGTTGGTGCCTGGTTGGAAAGATAAATAATTACTTTTACTGTCGACAAATTGATCCAAGCGCTCAGGTACTTCTTTAATTTTTAATAATCCTTTTTGGACAGGTAACGACAAATCCCGTTTACGGATAACCAAGTGTTCTAAATTGTGCGTCCGATAATAAAGAAATGACTTAGCACAAACTAATTTTAAGTCCCGCTTCACCTGACCAATATTTCCTTCTGCATCGTATAACATGAACGCCAAAACTGCTTCGCGTTCGATATCAATTTGTTGGCCCAAACGTGTTGCCTCTTGCTGAATAAATAACGAAATGATGGCATAACGCTCATCTAGCGTCCGTGCATCTAAAGATGGCAATGTAATCGACATCGGAATCCGCCGATTAAAAGTGGTTAAAAAGTTTTCTGAGGATTCCGTTGTCGCACCAATAATTTGAACAGAGGCTTCATAGGTTTGGCCACTTTCTCCTAATGGACGGTACACGCCTTTATCAATAAACGTAAAGAGCATTTCTTGACCTTCTGGCGGTAAGCGATGAATTTCATCTAAAAAGAGAATCCCGCCATCTGCTTTTGCCATTAAGCCTGGACTATCTTCATTCGCACCAGTATAGGCACCTTTTTTTACGCCAAAGATATGACCAAATAATAATTGTGGGTTTTGTGCATAATCAGCACAATTAAAAGAGACAAAAGGGGCATCTTCATCTAAGGTTTTTGAATCAATGGCAAAACGGTACATACATTCAGCAAAAAGAGATTTCCCTGTTCCTGTTTTCCCAAAAATAATCGTATGCAAACCTCTTGGTGGATATAAAATAGCCGCCTTGGCCTGCTGAATACTCACTTTTAAAGAATCATTGGCACCTACTAATGTGTCAAAACTAACAGAGGTGGACTCATCTACATGGACTTGTTCTCCTTCATTGATTGTTGGCACTGAATAGATAACAGGACGTCCAGTACTTCTAGTAATTTTCTTTTCTTTGAATAATTCATTTAAATAACGGCTGGCATTACTGCGATCAATCATTAACTGTTCTGCTACCGCTCCTGCCGTTAAGCCAGTTTCATTTTTTTGAAGTAACACTAAGATTTCTTCCTTCCGAGATTTCATGGAATCCTCCTCGATACAACGTTCTGCTTGAAGCTCGTAAAGCGTTATTTCTTCGCTTTACGAGCTCCTTTGTTTTTCGTGTTTTTCTTTTTGTTTTTCTTCTTTTTGCGTGTTTCTTGTGGTTCTTTGACAACAGAATTTACTGTTTCTGGTTTTCTTTCTTTCGTACTCTTTTTTTCTGAATACGTATCTTTGGCTACGTTCTTTTTTTCTAGTTCATCTTTGGCTTTTGGCTGCTCATGAAGTGCACCATCATATAAAAAGATTTCCTGATAAGGAATGGCCAATTGTTTCATCAAACGTTGATAATCCCTTTTGGTGCCATCGTTGATAAACGTAATCACTGCCCCTTGTGCACCCATCCGGCCAACGCGACCAGAACGATGAATATAGCTCTCTTCGGTTAAAGGAACATCTACGTTTACGACGTAAGGGACCCCTGTGAAATCTAAGCCCCGTGCCGCAATATCCGTGGTTAATAACAACTTCACTCGTTCTGCTTTAAATTGATCGATCGCCAATTTACGCAACTGTTTACTTTGATCTGAAGCCAGACCAATAGCTGGCACATTCTCATAAACTAATTTTTCTTCTGCTGCACCTAAATCAGCAACTTGATTGAAAAAGACCATGCTTCTGAATGCTTCTGTATGGGCCAAACGACGTAAGTAATCAGCTTTTTTTCTTGGTGCTAACCGAATAAAGTAGTGGGCGACTTGACCTGCTGAAGTATCTTCTTCCGTCACATCAATCACCTGTAATTTTTGGCTTAAAGATTGCGCTTGATTCACGACACGATCAGCAGTCGCTGAATAAAAAACAAGTTGGTATTCGGTTGGTGTGTGTGTCAAAATTTGCTTGGTTAAACTTAGCTCTTCCTCTTGGAAAAGTTGATCAACTTCATCCATTACAATTGTTTTTAACAACTGAGCTTTGACTTTTTTATTCTTCATTAACTCTAAAATCCGACCTGGCGTTCCGATTAACACTTCGGGACGTTTTTTTAACTTGTCAATCTGGCGTGAAACATTTGCCCCGCCGATTAACGTTTGAACCGTTAATTGAAGTGGTTTAGCCCAAGTCCGAGCAACTTCAGCAATTTGCATAGCTAATTCTTGAGACGGAGCAATAATCAACAATTGATTTCCCTGTCCTTTTTCAACAGTTAATAGTAAAGGCAGCATATAAGCAAGTGTTTTTCCAGTTCCTGTCGGCGAAATTCCTAAAACATTTTCTCCTTCGCGAAGGGGCGTAAAACTTTTTTCTTGGATTGTTGATGGTTCGTTAAAGCCAGAAGCTTGCCACTGTTCTTGCCAAGCCTCTGGAAGTTGTTCTAAAAATCTCATATTGTTCCTTTCCTATCGCTTAATTCTTATTTATCAGCATCAAAAATAATGCCAGCACTATGACGTAAATCAGTGACTACTTTATTGACATTTCGAGCAAGCTCAACCCATTCTTCATACTTGGTGCCCCAATACTTATCTGTTGGGTTATTTAAAACTGCTGCAAAATCACGGGCTTCTTCAATCATTGGATTATCGGCTACTTGAATATCTAAGACATCACGTTCTTCATGTGCGCGATCATGGTACTCAGCCGAAGAAATAGCATTGACACTATCTAAAATCAAGGTCCCGTTTTCAAAGTAAATTTCGGATGGCGCAAAAGAATCACTAATTTTCCCAGTGTTTAACGTCACGTCAAACTGATCATAACGTAAAATAATTATTCCTAAGCCATCGACACCTGTCGCAATTTTACTAGCAAAATAATGGCTTTCGTTTGGTACGCCAAACCAACCTAAGGCTGCATAAACTAAATAAACGCCTAAATCCGCTAAGGCCCCCCCAGAAAAATGAGGAGAAAAAATATTTGGCTCTTTGCCTTCTAATACTTGATCATAGCGAGAAGAATATTTCATATACGTAAAATTCGCACCTAAAATTTGGTTTTTTAATGGCAATAATTCAGCAATTTTTTGGAAACTTTGCTCATGAATATTACGGGCCGCTTCAAAGAAATACACACGATTTTTATTCGCTAATTCAATAATTTCTGCCATCTCATCAGGCGTTGAAAAAGCTGGTTTTTCAACAATTACATTTTTTTTCGCTAAAATTGCTTGCTTCGCTTGTTCAAAATGTAATGAATTTGGTGAGGCAATATAAACCGTATCCATATGTGCAATACCAAAAAACGTCTCTAAATCAATTGCATATTCCACATCCCCATAGCGAGAACCAAATTCTTGTGCCGTTGCTAGTTTCCGAGAATAAACAGCCGTTAAATCATACGCACCCGTTTCTAAAGCTGCTGAAACAAATTGATGACTAATCCAATTGGTACCAATTACGCCTAAATGTATCATAATCAAAAACCTCCATTTTTTGTTTATTTACTCTCTTTATAATAGTAATCTCTCGTACAAAAGTCACGTAATTACCCTGCCTTAAAGCGCTAGGAGTTCTTCAAGTTATTTATTAGGATCATCAAATGCCTGTAATAAATCAAAGGTTACCTGTGACTTAAGTTCAATCGTTGCTGGTGTTACGTGGCAATTGTAAGCAAGGACTTGCACACCTTGATCAATTGCAGCACCCACATTTTCAGCAAAGGCGGGTTGCATCTCTTGGTGAATCGTTGCTTGCTTAATTTCTTCAAATTGGACCACAAACAAAATGTAACAGCGGTAACCCGCTTTAGTTGCAGCCATTAGTTCAGTGACATGCTTCAAGCCACGAAGTGTTGGCGCGTCAGGAAAAGCACCGATGCCTTTATTTTCTAAAGTCATGCCTTTCACTTCGACAAAAGCTTGTTCGTCTGCATCCGTTTCCACTAGAAAATCAAATTTTGAATGTGCAAATCGTTGCTCACGTTTAACAGTTTGGATCGTACCAACTAAACCAGGAAGCACAATTTGACCATTTTTTAACGCTTCATTGACTAATGTATTCGGTACTTGACTATCAATATTAATCCAAAAAGAACCTTTTTTTACTGCAATCAAATCGTAATCTGTTTTTCTTTTAGGCGATGGTTGATAACTAAGCGCCACAACAGCACCTGGTAAAAAAACTTCTTTCCCTCTGCCAGTATTTTTGACATGTGTGATTACTTCTTCATTCGTTTCCATTAAACGACAGTGTGCAATAAACCGATTGGGTCGTTCGATAAAATAAGCAAGTTGGACATTCGGGTACTTCATACACAGACTTCCTTTCTTACACACTATACCATAAAAAAACAAGGAAAAGTATAGACCAAAACCAACAATTTTACTATCTTGTGTCAATCATTAAATATTTGTCAATTCTCAGCGATTTAGTCGAATATTTTAGACAAGTTCTATATAATAAAGGTAACGAAGACGAATAAATGAAAATGAAGGTTAGGAGGAATTTCTTTGAAAAAACATTGGACTTTCTTGGTTGGTGCATCTTTACTTACTGGATTAGCAGGCTCTATCCTCTGGAAAAAAAATAAACAGCTCCCTTCCCCACAGGAGCTTCAACACAACTATACTGGGCATTGGTGGTTTGTGGACGTGAAGAAAGCCACGCAACACACCTTAGAAATCACCTCATCTTTCAATGTTTTCATTGATGGCAAACAAACGCATGCCTTGCTTGTTGAATTAACCCCTAAACGCTTAGTTATCTTAGACAAGTTAGGTTACCATTTAATCATTCAATGTGAAAATGGTGTCCCTGCGACGCTTTACGATGAAGCCGACGACGAAACCTACACACTAGAACGGGCTATTTACAATTAATAAATCACCCACGACACATAAAATGAAGTATGTGCGGTGGGTGATTTATTTTTTTTACATCCCTTGCAAAAGCATTCAGAAAGTTTTCTTACAACTTGAATATTATTAAATAGTCAAATGCGCCTTTTTCTGATAAACTTAGGATGATGTTTTTTTGAAAGGATGAGCCCCTATGACACCAAATCGCGAAGACTATTTAAAATTAATTTTTGAATTAGGTGGCGACGAAGTTAAAGTGAATAATAAACAAATTGTTTCTGGACTCGATGTTTCGGCAGCTTCGGTTAGTGAGATGATTTCAAAGTTAGTAAAAGAAGATTTGGTTGAGCATTCTCCTTATCAAGGGGTACAATTAACTGAAAAAGGCTTAAAAAAAGCGAGTACGTTAATTCGCAAACACCGAATCTGGGAAGTCTTTTTAGTAGAGCACTTAAATTACACTTGGAATGATGTGCACGAAGAGGCAGAAGTTTTAGAACATGTTACTTCACAGACGCTTGTGAACCGTTTAGCGGATTATTTAAATCATCCAGAATTTTGTCCACACGGTGGTGTTATTCCCGAAGATAATCAACCCATTCATGAGGAGAAACGCCAAACGTTAACAGACTACCCTGTTGGCACAAAAATTCGGATTGCACGTGTCTTAGACGAAAAAGAATTACTGGATTATTTAGTTTCCATTGATTTAAATATTCAAGAAGAATATACGATTAAAGAAATTGCTGCATATGAAGGACCGATCACCATTTATAATGAAAACAAAGAATTATCCGTCAGCTTTAAAGCAGCAAACACAATTTTTGTTGAGCCGTTGATTAGAGAAAGTGAGGAAAACTAATGAATGAAAAAGTAGCATTATTTACTATTTTCGGGGGGACAGGTGATCTTGCCAAACGCAAATTGTATCCTTCCCTGTTCCGCTTATATAAAAAAGGATTATTAGCTGAGCGTTTTGCGGTGATTGGTACCGCACGTCGGGAATGGACAGACGAATACTATCGTGAAATCGTTCGTGAAACCATTCAAGACTTAAATCCCACGGCCGAAGAGGCAACTGAATTTTCTAGTCATTTCTATTACCAATCACATAATGTGAATGATACGGAACATTATAATACCTTAAAAGAATTATCTGATCGACTAAATGAACAATACCACTTAGAAGGCAATCATGTTTACTATTTAGCTATGGCCCCTCAATTCTTTGGAACCATTGTTAATCACTTGAAATCACAACATATTATTTCGGAAGAAGGCTTTGATCGTCTAATTATCGAAAAGCCATTTGGTTCTGATTATGAATCTGCCTACGAATTAAATGAAGAAATTCGTGCTGCATTTCCTGAACAAGATATTTTCCGAATTGACCATTACTTAGGCAAAGAAATGATCCAAAATATTTCAGCCATTCGTTTTGCCAATAATATTTTTGAATCACAATGGAACAATCGTTACATTGATAATGTCCAAATCACCTTCGCTGAAAGCTTAGGTGTCGAGGATCGTGGCGGCTATTATGACCACAGTGGCGCACTAAAAGATATGGTTCAAAATCATATTTTACAAGTCGTTGCATTGCTTTCTATGGAGCCTCCTGTTGCCTTTTCTGAAAAAGAAATTCGGACTGAAAAAGTAAAAGCTTTACGTGCCATCCGCCTTTATTCTGAAGAAGAAGCCCTTCAAAATTTCGTGCGTGGCCAATACGGCGAAGGTCAGCTAGCTGATCAAACATTTGCAGCCTATCGTGATGAACCGAATGTGGCAGAAACTTCATCTACTGAAACTTTTGTTGCTGGTAAATTTTTAATTGATAATTTCCGTTGGTCTGGCGTCCCTTTCTATGTTCGCACAGGTAAACGATTAACTGAAAAAGGCACACGCATTAACATCGTCTTTAAACAAGTACCTATTAATGTCTTCAAAGATGATACGTGTGAAGAATGCGATAAAACCGATTTACCACCGAATGTTTTAACTATCTATATCCAACCAACTGAAGGATTTTCATTAACCTTAAATGGAAAAGAAATCGGTCAAGGGTTCAATACAACTCCAGTGAAACTTGATTTCCGTCAAAGTGCTGAAATGACTGAAAATAGTCCAGAAGCATACGAAAAACTTCTATTAGACTGCCTAAATGGCGATAGTACAAACTTCTCTCATTGGGACGAAGTTGCCCAATCTTGGCGCATTGTTGACATTATTCGACATGCTTGGGATAAAACAGACGTTTCTTTCCCTAATTATGCCGCTGGCACAATGGGCCCGCAAGCTGCCTTCGACTTATTAGAAAAAGATGGCTTTACTTGGGAATGGCAACCAGATAACTGGTACCGTGACCGCGGTCAACTTGAGCAATAAATAAGCCAAAAAAGATCCGCTAGTTAACGACTAGCGGATCTTTTTTCTTGTTTATTCGAATCCTTCAGCAACCGCTTCTGGATAATTTTCTTCAACAATGTGTGCACAACGGCCACAAAGTGTTGGTAATTTTTCATCTGAGCCGACATCTTGACGAACGGAACGACAACGGTCACACGTTTCGCCTTCTGCTTTTTCAACTAAAATAGCCATGTCTTCAAATTGAACAGCTTCACTAGGTGCTACTTCTTTTGATACTTCAAAGTCGGAAACAATTAGTAATTGAGCAATATCTGCATCAACAGCTGTCATTAATTGACGAATTTGTTCATTTGGATAAACAGTTACTTTAGCTTCTAACGATTTACCGATTAATTTAGAATGACGAGCTTCTTCCAACGCTTTTAAGACATTGTCACGGAAATCCATAAAGGCTGCCCATGTATCCATCAATTCTTCTTCATTAGTAAACGTTTCGTAACCTGGGAATTCAGCTAATTGCACATACTCTTCTTCTTCTTGTAAGAAACTCCAAATTTCTTCCGCTGTATGTGGAATAATTGGTGTCAATAATTTTGTTAATGAAACCAATGTTTGATAGAAAACAGTCTGCATACAACGACGTTGATAATCGTTTTCAGCTTCAATATAAACGACATCTTTCGCAAAGTCTAAATAGAAAGAAGATAAATCTACAGTTAAGAAGTTCATAACTGTCCGATAAATATGCATGAAATTATATTTTTCATAACCATTTTCACGGATTTCTTGAATGACTTGATTTAAACGAACCGTCATGTATTTATCTACAGAACGTAAATCAGCATAAGCTACAGTATGCTCAGCTGGATTAAAATCACTCGTATTCGCTAACAAGAAACGCATAGTATTACGGATTTTCCGGTACACTTCAGATACTTGGTTTAAGATATCCATTGAGACACGCACATCGGCTTCCGCGTCAACACTACTTACCCACAAGCGTAAGATATCTGCCCCCATTTGATTGATAACTTTTTCAGGTAAGATAGTATTGCCTAACGATTTACTCATCTTACGGCCTTCGCCATCGAGAACCATCCCTTGAGAAATGATTGATTTATAAGGCGCTACCCCATTGATAGCAACACTTGTTGTAATACTTGAGTTAAACCAACCACGATATTGGTCAGAACCTTCTAAATACATATCTGCTGGGAAAGTTAACTCTTCTCTTTCTCGTAAAACTCCTTCATGTGAAGAACCTGAGTCAAACCAAACGTCCATGATATCTGTTTCTTTGGTAAACTCGCCATTTGGTGAACCTGGATGTGTAAAGCCGGCTGGTAGTAACTCTTTTGCTTCACGCATAAACCAGATATTTGATCCATGTTCTGCAAATAAATTCGCTACATGTTCAATTGTTTCTGGCGTAATGATGGCTTCCCCATTTTCAGCATAGAAGATCGGTAATGGTACACCCCACGCTCTTTGACGAGAGATTACCCAATCACCACGGTCACGAATCATATTATACAAACGTGTTTTTCCCCAAGGAATTAGCCAGTCAACTTTCTCAACTTCATCTAAAATATCTTGACGGAATTTAGAGATTGAAGCAAACCATTGTGGCGTTGCACGGTAGATAACTGGTTTTTTGGTACGCCAATCATGTGGATAACTATGCGTAAAGAAATCTAATTTTAATAACGCGCCTTTTTCTTCTAATAACTCAGTAATCATTGGATTCGCTTTGTCATAGAAAATTCCTTCAAAACCAGGTGCTTCATCTGTAAAGACCCCACGACTGTCAACAGGAGAAATAACAGGCAAATCATATTTACGGCTAACGATATAGTCATCTTCACCATGCCCTGGTGCGGTATGAACTAAGCCAGTCCCAGCATCTAGCGTCACGTGGTCGCCTAGCATAACAAGTGATGTTCGATCATAGAATGGATGTTGAGCTGTCATACGATCTAATTTTTCACCAGAAAATTCTCGCAAGACTTCTACTTCTTCCCAACCAATCGCTTCTTTAACGGTTGCTAATAAATCTTTAGCAATTACAAATTTACGACCGTCTGCCTTCACTTCAACATACGTAAAATCAGGATTAACTGAAATACCTAAGTTGGCTGGTAATGTCCAAGGAGTTGTCGTCCAGATTACAAAGGCTGTCTCGTTATCTAAAAGACCTTTACCATCGGCCACATTAAAAGCTACGTAAATAGAAGGTGATTTTACATCTTTGTATTCAATTTCTGCTTCTGCTAGAGAAGATTCACTTGAAGGAGACCAATAAATTGGTTTTAAGCCTTTATAAATATAGCCTTTTTCTGCCATCTTACCAAAAACACGAATTTCTGCTGCTTCATACTCTGGATCTAACGTAATGTATGGATGTTCCCAATCGCCTGACACACCTAAACGTTTAAAATCGTTACGTTGTTTATCGACTTGTGATAAGGCATACTCTTTACATTTTTCGCGATACTCAGCGACAGTCATTTCTTTACGTTTAACCCCTTTATTGGTTAACACTTGCTCAATTGGTAAACCATGAGTATCCCAACCAGGCACATAAGGAGAACGGAAACCAGACATTGATTTTGAACGAATAATAATATCTTTACTGATTTTATTCAAAGAATGTCCTAAATGAATATTTCCGTTTGCATACGGAGGGCCATCATGTAAAACAAAGGTTGGTTTTCCTTCGTTTAATTTTTGACGTTGTTCATATAAGCCTTTTTCTTCCCAGTCTTTTTGCCATTCTGCTTCACGGTTTGGCAAGTTCCCACGCATTGGAAAAGCTGTTTTTCCTAATTGCAATGTTTCTTTCATTTTCATATGCATTTGCCTCGCTTTCATTTTATCGATTTAATTGTGTTAGTTCATACTAAAGATGAACGATAGCTGATAAAAGTAGATAAAAAAAGAGTACTCCATCCCAAGGGACGAAGTACTCGTGTTACCACCCAAATTCAAAGTAGAGTTGCCCCTACTTTCTCTGAAATTGATAACGGTAATTATCCGGCAATTCCTACTCAAGTGTTCAGAACTGCATCTAGGATAGAGGATCTGTTTAATGCCAGTGTCTGTCAAACTTTCACTATCATTGACTCGCTGCTAAGAATAAACATTAAACGTTCTGTTCTATCTATTTTGATTCTTCTTCAATTGTTTCTTCAGTGACTTCAATTACAGGCTTTTTTTCTACTACAGCATCTGTGTTCTCTTCAGAGTTTACAACAGTTTCATTTTCGTTGTCAAGGTCTTGTTCATCAAGAATTTCCTTAACTGCTGTATGTTTGTCTCCGACATAACTAGAAAAAGGCTTTAAAATCTCTTCCCACTCTTCACTCTTCACTTGCTCTAATTGAGTTTCAAGCATTAAGCTTAAGCGTTGATGGAAGACACGTGTTTTCTTCTTCAAGTCTTCTGTTTCCCCAGCTAATTGACGGGCACGTTCAATTGCTTCTGCTAAGATTTGTGTTGATTTCGCTTCAGCATCTGCGATCATTGCATTTGATTTACGTTCAGCTTCTACCAAGGTTTCTTTGGCTTGGTTATCTGCCGAAGTGATAATCATTTCTGATTCTTTATTGGCACTTGATTTCACTTTATCAGCGGTATCTTGTGCAACAATAATTGATTGGTTCAATGCATCTTTTAATTCATTGAAGTATTGTAATTTTTCTTCTGCGTGTTTTAATGATTTCTCAAGTTCACGATTTTTTTGTAATGCATCTTCATAATCACGTGTGACTTGATCTAAAAAGTCATCTACATCGTCTTGGTTATAGCCTCTCATTTTTGTTGAGAAGTCTTTGTTTTGAATATCTAATGGAGTTAATGCCATATTCCTTCACCTCTTTGGATTATTTTTGTAAAACCCCTTATGAACACATTCTCATACTAATCCTGAAATAGCAAATATCTTACTTTTTTTATTATACACAACTTCGTCTGAATGAACAGCCAAAATGGTTTTCTTAAACAAAAGTTCGAGATTATTTTCTCAATACCCCTAAGAGGACACGAAATTTTTCTTTCTTTGTTTTTCCTTCTAATTCTTGAATCTGAAGGCGCCCAAATCCCCGTATCGAAACAATATCTAATAAGTCTAAAGCAAAATCTGGTCGTGTCGTTTCTGTCCAATTGACTTTTACTTTACCAGATTCGATCAATTGTTTTGATCGCTGCCTTGAAATATTAAATACGGCGGAAATCACACTATCCAGCCGCAAAGAGCTCATAGTCGTTCGCTCTTCCTGCCAACCATCCTTCGGTATCAAAATTTGTGTATAATCACGCTCTTCTAAACGAACAGTAATTTTACCAATTTTGTCGACTTGGTTAACAACGAAGCCAGCTACTTCTTGTGCTATAAAAACCTGCCACTTATCACCATCGGAAATAATATCTCCAAAGGCTTCCCTACGAACCCCAACATTCATCAAGGTGCCTAAAATTTTCCCATGAGATAATGTCGCAAATTTAGATGGATAAATAATTTCAAATAATACAACACCAAAATCTGTCTCTTCTGGTATGTAATACGCTGGATAAATCAAGCAGCGTTTTCGTTCTGCTTGCTCATAACCACCATAAAAAGTAAACGATAAATCACTGTTTTGTCGAATCAACGTTTCCAAAATATACGCCTGTCTAGGATCAAGAAAGTCTGTCAAATAAGGCGCGTATTGCATCTCCACTTGCTCTAGCCAATCCCCGACAGTGTCAATAAAAGGATGTTCATCTTTGCGGAAATGTTGATACACATTTGCGTTCATAGATAAATCATCCTTTCTAAAAGTTATTAATAAACAATAGCTCGTAAAATGACTGCTAAGCCACCCGCTGCTAGGTTAAGGACAATAATCCCTACCATTACGTTAAATCCAACCATTCCAATCCTTAAATTCAAACGGTCAAACAAACTTAAGTATGGTTCACAAATTCTAGAGAGCAAACGCCCGAAAGCAGAATCATATGCTCCTGGAAACCATGAAAGTAGCGCGTAAATCACTAGTAATCCTGAATAGATTTGAACGCCTTTGTATAATAGAGTAATCAGTGTTGCGATAATAACACCTCCCTAAGGCTTAGAAATCAAAGAATTGTTTGTTGGCTAAAGATTGTGCTGTCGCACTATCAATTTCCATATTCGCTGGTGTGCATAAGAAGATTTCATTGCCAACGCGCTGAATATCTCCGTCTAAAGCATACACAGTACCAGTTAAGAAATCAACGATGCGTCGTGCTTGGTCTTCTTCTACTAATGTAAAATTAACTAGCACAGCTTCTTCAGCAAATAAATGTTTCGCAATGCTCATTGCTTCTGAATACACACGTGGTTCAATAATAGTAATTTTATGTGTTTTTGCATTGGCGGTGCTTTCTTGTGCTCGTCTTGTATTCGTAGTCGCTGATTGATTAGAACTACGCATAGAAACCACTTTTTTCTCTGTGTAAGCAGCTTGTTGTGTGTCTCTTTCTTGATGCGCTTCAGCAGAACGATAGCGTGCAGAAGGTTTTTCAACTACAGGCTCACTTTGTTGTGTATAAGCTGGCTGACTGTAACTTTCCTGTTGTTGAACAGGGCGTTGTGGTTTAGGCCGAGCTGCACGACGCGGTGGTTCATTAACTGCTTTGCGCTCTTCATATTCTTCGTAGTTATCATAATAATCATCTTCTTCGCCAGATAAGCCAAAAAAGCTCGATAACGCATCCTTGTTAAAAATTGACATAAATTCCTCTCCTTTACGCATCTCTGAATAACGCTGTTCCGATTCGTATAAAAGTTGCACCTTCTTCAACTGCGATTGGGAAATCGTTACTCATTCCCATGCTAAGTTCTGTACAAGGAGCAAAAGATAAATGTTTCTCATTTACGGTCATTTGCAGCTCTTTTAATTCTCTAAATGTTGCATGTAATACTTCTTCACTTGCCCCAAAAGGTGCCATAGTCATTAGACCGACGATTTGAATTTTGTCCAAATCAGCAAGTTCTTGAATGAAAGGTAAGACGTCTTCTTTACGAAAGCCGTGCTTGCTTTCTTCCCCAGTTATATTCACTTCAACAAAACAACGAATAACTTTCGTTGCTCTTTTTTGAATTTCTTTGGCTAGACTCAGACTATCTAATGCATGAAAATAATCTATCTCATTAATAATTAATTTTACCTTCCTACGTTGTAAATTACCAATTAAATGCCACTGAATATCATTAAATTTTTCCAATCCAGCTTTCTTTTCTAGTAACTTATCTACTCGGTTTTCAGCTAAATTCTGGACACCAAGCTGAACAAGCTCTGCTGCTTCCTCAATTCCTACTGATTTAGTGACGCCAATCATTGTCACATCAGCAACAGAGCGCTGTGAGCTTTTGCATGCTAGCTGAAGTTGATTATTAATATTTGTTAAGTTTTCAGCTATCATTTCTAATCGATGCTCCTTATCGTTTTCTGCGGAAAAATGGTGGCGTACTTAATTCGTCATCATTGTGATTTGGTTCTTCACGGTGGAATGTGTCAAATTCTTTTTTGTCTACTTGTTCTAATGAAGATTCATCAACTTTTGGACGTGTATTTTGTTCTCTGCGAATATCCCAATCGCCAAAAGCACTTGCTTCTTCTTGTGATTTTGGTTGATCCATTTCCACAGATTGAGTTGTTTGTTGCATTGGTTGAACCGCTTGTCTTGTTTGACGGTGCGGTTTTCTATCCTTTTTTGATTCATCAATACCTGTAGCGATTACTGTTACACGAATTTCGTCGCCTAAATCTTCGTTAATTGATGTACCTAGGATGATGTTCACATCACCTGAAGCAGCATTTGTAACGATATCTGAAGCATCTTGCGCTTCAAACAAGGTCATATCTAAGCCACCAGTAATGTTTAATAAGACTTGTTCCGCACCATCGATTGATGTTTCTAACAATGGTGAAGAAATAGCTTTTTTCGTTGCTTCAATTACGCGTTCTTCGCCGCTCGCTACACCAATTCCCATTAAAGCTGTTCCTTGGTTTTCCATCACTGTTTTCACGTCAGCAAAGTCCAAGTTTACGTAACCTGGCGCAGTGATTAAATCTGAAATTCCTTGAACACCTTGACGTAATACATTATCAGCTTCTCTAAATGCTTCAAGCATTGGCGTTTTCTTGTCAACGACTTCTAATAAGCGGTTGTTTGAGATAATTAGTAGTGTATCAACGTTTTCTTTTAATAAGGCAATTCCTTCAGCGGCAAAACGACCACGTTTTGGACCTTCAAAACTAAATGGACGAGTTACTACACCAACTGTTAAAGCGCCTAATTCTTTAGCGATTTTTGCAACTACTGGGGCAGCACCTGTACCAGTTCCGCCACCCATACCAGCAGTAATGAAAATCATATCCGCGCCTTGTAATGATTCTGAAATCACTTGTTCACTTTCTTCTGCAGCTTTTTGGCCAACTTCAGGTTGTGAACCAGCACCTAAACCACGAGTGTATTTAGGGCCTAATTGAATCACTGTTTCTGCTTTTGAATGTTTTAATGCTTGAACGTCTGTATTGGCTGTGATAAATTCCACGCCTTTAACGTTTTCTTCGATCATACGGTTTACAGCGTTTCCGCCGCCGCCACCTACACCGATAACTTTAATGACTGCACCGTTGTTAATGTTATTGTCTAATGAAAATTCCATGATATCGTATCCTCCTGTTTGTGTGATTAGTCGAAAATGTTCGAGAAGAAGTCTTTGATTTTGCCTGTCACTTTTTCACCAGACTCACGTTCGTTGAATTCTTCGTATTCTTCTTGAGGCTGTTCAGCATATGTGTCATAGCGAACTTCTTGTTGGACAGCGACTGATTGTGCTGGTTTCGATTTTTCACCAGGGATTGCATATTTGGCAATGTGATAAATATCGTTTAGTTGCGCTGAATATTCCACAATGCTAATGACATTAGCAAAGACTGGGTTACGTAAGCCCATGTGATTTGGTACGTATAGTTTTACGTTGGCTTCAAAAATTTCTTGCGCCAAATCGACAATACCTGGCATACTAGCGGCGCCACCAGTTAATACAACGCCTCCAGGTAATTCAAACGCATCAATTTCATCCAGAACTTCTTTTGATTTTCTCAAAATTTGTTCCACACGCGCTTCAATAATTTCTGAAAGGTAACGTTCGTCCACTCTTACAGGCTCTGACTTACCGATAACATCAACAGGAAACTCTTCGTTTGCTGAAGTTCTTTCTGGATAAGCATCCCCATAATTAATTTTTAAGGCTTCGGCGTTGTTAAAAGAAGTATTCAATACGATTGAGATATCTTTCGTGATGAACTCGCCGCCTTCTTGGTTAACATGAGTAAATTTCAATTGTTTGTCGTGGATAACAGATGTCGTTGTTTGACCGCCACCCATATCAATGACAATTGTTCCAAAGTCTTTTTCGCCATCTGTTAAAATTGTTTCCGTTAAAGCAAGCGGTGTAATCACTAATTCGTTAATTCCTAAGCCAGCTTTTTCAACACATTTACGGATGTTATGGATGATTGTTTTTGGTCCAGTATAGACAACGCCAAACATCTCCATGCGAACGCCAAGCATTCCACGTGGGTCTTTGATGCCTTCAAAGCCGTCGACGGTAAAGTCTTGCGGTAAGATTGCAACAATTTGACGTTCAGGAGGAGTTGAACGAACCAAAGCTGCAGATGCGACGTTGCGCACATCCTCATCTGTAATTTCTTTTGATTCACTGCTAACAGCTATCATTCCTTGACAGCTTTCTACTTCTAATAAATTCGCTGGTAATCCAACATTTACGCTTTTAATTTGAATGCCGGCTTTTTCTTCGGCTTGTCGAACGGCCCGTTGGATTGCTTGAACTGTTTGATCAATATCGACGACAATCCCTCGATTCAAACCGTCTGATTTTGCATTTCCAACGCCGATGATGTTCATTTGACCTTCAATATATTCAGCGACAACTACTTTGACAGAAGTTGTACCAATATCGAGGCCTACATACATTCCTGTTTTTGCCATGAACGGAATTCCTCCTCCTATTAATTCCAATATCTAAGCGGACAAAGGCGTCCGTTTAACTATCTCTTTTTTAGTATTATTCACTTCTTCCAATTTTACCATAAAAATGGGGGTTTTAGAAAGCAGATTATACGAATTTGTTCGTTAATTTTTGAAACATTTTTGTAAAAAACTTATTCTGCTTGTTGCACTTCTTGATTTTCTCCATTTGTCGGCGTACCGTTATTCGCTTCATCCGTTGCTGCGCCTGCATTTGGGTCCACAACTTCTTGATTTTCAACCGCTGAATCTTCGGAAACTTCACTGCCCGTTTCTTCACTTTCTTTTTCATACGGATAAGAAAAAATGCCGACTTCCATATCAACGATTCCAGGTTTGTCCATTTGCTCGGCTACTTGTGAATAATAAGCCATTTTTTCACTTAAATCAGAAATATTAACAATCACTCGATTTCCATCATTCATATAGACATTAATCAAGTCTTTATTGGTTTTTGATGGTGCATATTTAATTTCTGAAATTCCTTGTTTAATTTCTTGAGGTAATTTGTTGTAAGAGGCCATTAATTCAGGGATTAATTTATCCTCTTTGAAATTCTCAAAAATTGGTTTGCCACTTTCAGCAGCTTTGGTGGTTTCCGCCAAAGTTTTACCATTCTCTAAAATCGGATGATAGCCGCCTTTAGTCGCAGCAAGAGCGACAATTTGATACTCTTGAATATCAATTTTAAATGAATTAATACCATTTAACTTAATGTTCGCCTTTTTTATAATTGGAAACTTTTTCTGAATATTTGCAGAAAAATAATTTCTATTTGAATACTGCTCCCATAAGCCACTGCCCGTTTCAAGTTTTGACTGCTGAATAATCGCTTGGCTCTCCACACTTTTGTTACCTGAAACTGTTACTTCACTCAATCGACTAAGAGGCGAAACAAAATACAATGCCACTAAAATGGCTGTCCCTAAACAAGTTAAAATAAAGGCTAAACGCCTATATAAGCGCTTGTTCCGTGTTTTCTTAACGTTCGGTAAACGATCTGCAAAATGCTCCTCTTCTTCCACTGTTTCTTGTGGAAGATGTTGTTGAGGCTCTTCTTGACTTTGTTCTTGTAAAGTGATGGTGACTTCTGCTTGTTCGTTTTCACCTTTTGAAGCAGCTTCTTCCGCTTGCTTCTTCAAATATTCTTGGTTTTGTTTTTGCCAAGGTGTCAGTTCAGGTTGAGACTCTTCCGATTTTTTTGGAGGTAATGGTTTTCTTTTTTTGAATATATCGTTCTCGTTACTAATCTTCCACACCTCCTATCTCAGACTAACGTTTTCACAACTTGATACAAACGATCACTTGCATCTGGGATGCCTTCCCCTTTGGACGCCGTTGCCATCTGTTGTCTTTTTTCATTGTTTAATAAAATATCATCAATTGCCGCAACTAAACGAGCGCCGGTCAATTCTGCATCTGGAATCATTTCAACAGCACCAACTTTTACTAAGCTTTGCGCGTTTTTCGTTTGATGATCATTCGTGACGTAAGGACTCGGAATTAAAATTGCTGGTAATCCTAATGCGGTGAACTCCGCAATTGAGGTTGCTCCTGCACGTCCCACCATTAAATCGGTATTAGCCATCACTTCAACCATTTTATCAATATACGGTTGCACACTTATGTTTGTCAATTTCTTTTCAGAAAGCTTTAGACTTTCTTGAAGTTCCTGATAATATCTTTCTCCTGAAGCGTATAAAACTTGATACTCTCTCTCTTCAAACAAAGGAAAGGCCTGTTCAAACGCTTGATTGATTTTCAAGGCGCCACGACTTCCGCCAAATAAAACCACCGTTTTCTTTGCTGGATCCAAGCCAAACTCTGATAAAATAGCTGACTTTTCCACCGTTACGACTTCTTGTCCCCGCGGGTTCCCTGTTAAAATTGTTTTTTCTTTCGGGAAAAAACTAGCGACATCCGGAAAACAAATCGCAATTTTATCCACATAACGACTTAAAAATTTATTTGTCATTCCAGGGATACTATTTTGTTCATGAATAATTGTCGGTATTTTTAATTGGTGGGCCGCATAAACCACTGCACCAGAAACATAACCGCCTGTACCAATGACCACATCTGGTTGAAATTCACGAATAATTTTTTTTGCTTTATTAATGCTTGTTAAAAATAAATAAATTGTTTTAAAATTTTGAGGACTTAGCGAACGCTTGAATCCTTGAATTTTAATCGTTTTAAATGGAATTTTCGCCTTTGGCACAATTTGACTTTCTAGACCATTTTCTGTTCCCACATACAAGAATTCTGTTGCAGGTGCTTCTTTTTTGACGTGTTCGACGAAGGATAACGCAGGATAGATATGCCCACCTGTGCCACCACCAGTTACTAGTATCTTCATTTTCTCACATTTCACTTTCTTTTAATTGTTGAACAGCTTGCATAAAGGCTTCCCCGCGTACTTCGAAGTTCGGGTATTGATCCCAACTTGCGCAAGCAGGTGATAGTAAAATAGTATCATCTTTTTCCGAATAATCAAAGGCAATGGTAACCGCCGTTTGAACATTTTCAGCAAATAAAATTGTTTCAATGTTCGCTTTTTTAGCAGCTTCCGCCAATTTTTCTTTAGTTTCTCCAAATAAAACAATTGCTTTGAGTCCCAGCAGAGCAGGAACCAATTCATCAAATGAGTTACCGCGATCCAAGCCACCCGCAAGTAAAAGTAGTTTTTGGTTGTCAAACCCACTTAACGCCATCTCTGTAGCTAAAATATTGGTTGCTTTTGAATCGTTATAAAAACGTCTTTGCTGAACTTCGCCAACAAATTGCGTTCGATGGGGAACGCCTGAAAAGTTTGTCAAAGTTTGTCTAATCTGAGCATTCGATACATTTTTTAATTTAGCTACACAAATCGCTGCGAGTGCATTTTCAATATTGTGACTGCCAGGAATCCCTAGCTCATCGGCGGGCATAATATATTCTTCATTGAAATATAATTTCCCATCTAAAAGATAAGCCCCTTCTACTGCTTCTTTCGTTGAAAAAGGCAATACGTTGGCAGCTGTGGTTTTAGCTAACGTTTGAAGCTCTACTTGATTCCAATTTAAAATCAAGGTGTCATCTGCGGTCATGTTTTTTTGAATGGCCCATTTTGCAGCAACATATTCTTTCCGCGAACCATGATAATCCAAGTGTGCCTCAAAAATATTTGTAATTACTGCAATTTGTGGTTGAAACGTCTCAATTCCCATTAACTGAAAACTAGAAAGTTCCATCACAAGATCATCCTTGGCTGTTGCTTCTTGAGCCACCGTACTCGCTGGAAAACCAATATTTCCCGCCAAACGTGCCTCACCAGCCGTTCTGTCAGCGTTTAGCAGTAAACCAATCATCGTGGTCGTGGTTGTTTTGCCATTGGTGCCCGTAATGCCGACAATTGGACATTCGGCAATTTGACCTGCTAATTCCACCTCAGTTATGATAGGAATTTTCCGAGTTAGTGCTTCTGCCACAAGTGGATTTGTATAAGGAATACCAGGATTTTTAACGATTAGTTCAAATTCTTCATCCAACAATTCAATTGGATGCCCCCCTGTAACAACACGAATACCCAAGGTTAATAAATCTTGGGCGTCAGGGTTTTGATCAAATTGTTTTGCGTCATTAACGGTAACGAGCGCACCTAACTCATGTAAGAGTTTCGCTGCGCTGACACCACTTTTAGCTAGTCCTAAAACCAACACTTTTTTGTTTTGATAGGTTGTTATTTTTTTCATTGTCAATTTCCCCTTTGATAGATTAGAAAAGAATCCATAATGTGATTCCTGAACAGATTAAACCGACAGACCAAAAGACAAAATCAATTTTCCATTCAGACCAACCACACATTTCAAAATGGTGATGAATTGGTGACATTTTAAAAATCCGTCGACCAAATAATTTAAATGAAGCAACTTGTAAAATAACACTTGCTGTTTCACAAACGTAGACAAGTCCAATTAAAAGTAGCGTCCATTCTTGATGCAAAATAATTGAAATTGCTGCTAACAATCCACCTAATGCTAATGAACCAACATCACCCATGAAGATTTTTGCTGGTTTTCTATTATAAGGGAAAAAGCCAATCAGCCCACCAATCACACTTAGGCAGATAATCACAACATCAAATTGTTGTTGTTTCCAGGCAATAATTGCATAAGTGCCAAATGAAATTGTTCCTAAACCAGCAACTAAGCCATCAATCCCATCTGTCAAATTCACGGCATTAGAAAAACCGACTAACCAAAAAATAATAAACACGCCATAAAAAATACCTAACGGAACTTCTGCTACTCCAAACAAATCTAAGGTGTCTGAAAAGCCTTCACTTCGATAAACAAAGTAGAAAACCAACCCACCAAAAATTTGACCAATTAATTTTTGACGAGAATTCAAGCCCATGTTCCGTTTTTTAAAGACTTTAATGAAATCATCTAAATAACCTAGCAAACCGTATAATACTAAAATAAATAGAATAATTAGTAGAGACGGCGTAAATTGGTGGAAAAACAACCCCATTGCTAATGAAGTAATCAAGCTGGCTACAAGGAAAACGACTCCCCCCATTGTAGGGGTACCTGTTTTCACGCTATGCCAAGTCGGGCCATCTTCACGAGTAACCTGCCCTTGTTTTTTCATTTGAAAATAGCCAATGAATAGTGGCATTACGCTCACTGTAATGGCAAAACTCACCACTATGGGAATAAAAATCTGTGTCCACTCCATGTTATCTCTCCTAATTATTCTACGTTATTATTCTGTGCCTTCTAAAGTCACGGTTAATTTTTTCTCCGTAATTTCAGTTTCAGCAGCGATACTTTGTTTCGTCACATAGCCTTCACCTTTAAACTCGACAGTCAAACCTAATAAATCACCAAACTTGGTAACATCGCTCTTCGACCAGCCGGTTAAATCAGGCATATAGTTCGTTCCATTTGTGATCAAAATCAATTTCTGATTAGGCATTAATGTTTGACCAGACGGCGTTGATTGTTTCTTGATTTTTTCACCATCACCGATAATCACAGGATCCACCCCGTTCACTTTGGCATTGGCCAACGCTTCCGCTGGTGTCATATTTTTATAATCAGCAACTGTGACTTTATCAGAAGCTACTTTCGTTGTTTCCGGATCTGTCTCTTTAATGTCTAACGCTAATTTCATTAATGGGTTTGCAATTGCCGCCATTGCTTCTGAAGGCGAACCTGATTTTGCTTGTCTAAGCGTAATATACAAAACATATTCAGGATTATCTGCTGGGACCATTTCCACTACAGAAGACAAGACTTGACTTGCTCCATCAACGTACCCTTTACCATCTGAAATCTGGGCAGTTCCTGTTTTGGCAGCAACATGATAGCCTGGTACTTTATAAATATCATACGCAATCCCATAAGTTGGGTCTTCAACGGTATCAATCATGTACGTACGAATCTGTTGAGCTGTTTGCGCTTTGATTGGGGTTCCTACGATTTGTGGTTCCGTAATCGTTTCTTTTCCTGTATTTTTGTCAACAATTTTGCTGATGTAATGAGGTTGCAACATTGAACCGTCATTTGCAATAGCTGAGAAACCTTTCATCATTTGGAAATTAGTAACCGTAATCCCTTGACCAAAAGCTGAATTGGCCCGATCAACAATATTATTATCTGGAAGTTTCCCAGTGTGTTCTGAAGTTAAACCTGAATGTGTGCTTGAACCAAACCCAAATTTTTTCAAATATTCGACCCACTTGTCGCCACCCATTCGTTGTTCCAAGTTCACCATTCCGATATTACTAGACCAAGAAATAGCTTGACGATAAGTTAAAGACGTTTTGTCTTTTAAATTGCCGACATCATGGTCGTTAATCGTGGTGTCACCAACAGTGATGCCACCTACGCGGTTAAATGATTCATTTGGATTAAACAATCCTTGCTCAATGGCAGCCGCCGACGTAAATAATTTAAGCGTTGAGCCAGGTTCATACGGACTTTCAACCAATAGGTTCTGCCACGTGCCATTATTGTCTAATCCTTGTTTCGTTTCAGGATTAAATGTTGGCCGTTGAGACATGGCAACAATTTCGCCTGTTTTTGCTTCCATTAACATGGCAGTCATGGAAACTGGTTCATATTTTTCATTAACTTGCGTCATCAAATCTTCTAAGGTATTTTGCAAGCGACTATCTAGCGTTGTGTAAATATCTTGACCATCCACTGCTTTTTTCTCTTCCGCCACAGTTCCTGGTAAGGCATTACCGTAAATATCTTTTTCAAAATACACACGGCCATCGGTTCCGCTTAAAATATCATTATAGGCCTGTTCTAGTCCCATCGCGCCTACTAAGCCTTCTTTATCATCATCTGGATTGGCTGCTTTTGTATAGCCAATAAAGTGAGAAGCAAACTGCCCATTGGGATATAATCTGGCTGGATGTTCATTGAAATAAACACCTGAGATTTTTTTCTTTTTCAAATCTGCTTCAATTTTTTGGCGTGTTTCCAAGGTGATGTTTTGACCACCCGTACCAAATTCCACTTGATATTGTGTTGACCCATCTTCATGGATCCCATTATTCAAGTATTTCAATGCTGTTTTTTTGTCTAGCTTGGTATATTTCGCTAAAATTTCAGCAATATCATCGAAGTCTTTTTTCTCCGCATATAGCTTTTCATTATTTTGTCCCGTATATTTTTTTGATAATACGACATATAACGAATAGGAAGTAGCATCTTCTGCGATTGGATTACCATATCGATCTAAAATTGATCCTCGCTTAGCTTTTACCACTTGGCTTCCTTCATATAAAGAAGCTGTTTTTTCCTTTAGTGATACACCGGCTACTTTGCCTGTTGCCACAATGTATGTCGTTCTAAAGGCAAATAAAAAGAACAATCCAATACTCGTAGCGAATAAAATGATGCCTACTTTTTTACGATTGTTCATCGGATTTAAGTTTTTCTTTTTCATGAATTGTTTAAATTTATGTCTTTTACTCATTATTTAACAGTCCTAACATTGTCGCCGTTATTTTCTAGTCCTTGTTTTTTAGCGACATCTTTGATTCGATCTGATTTAGAAAGTTCGCTTCTTTCTTGTTCCAATTTCAAAGCGTTATCTTCCTTTTCTTTAATGACTGCTTGTGTTTCTGTAATATCGTTCATGGTTTGGACAATTGTCGTCCTTACTTGAATTGTCGCAATTGCAATACCAATCGTTGCACAAACTAATACAACACCGATTAATTTTTCTAGTAAAGAGACATTTTTTAGTTTCTTTTTGGGTAATAGAGTGGGGACAGGTAGTGTTTCCTCTTGCATTTTTCTGTCTTGCTCTGTTGCCACAGTTGGCTGATCCATTTCTGGTGCTTCATAATGGAAATCATTTACTTTCTTCAATTCAGCCATGTGTCTACCCCTCTCTCTATCTAGATTTTATTTTTTCGGCAATGCGTAACTTCGCACTTCGTGAACGATTATTCTCAGATAACTCACTGTCACTTGGTAAAATTGGTTTTCTGGTAATTACTTTTAATTCTGGTTGAAATTCTTCTGGTACCACTGGAATGCCTGGTGGCAAATCTTGTACCGTACTGTATTCTTTAAACATTGTTTTAACGATACGATCTTCTAACGAATGGAACGTAATCACACTGATTCTGCCATTTTTCGCTAGCAAATCAATTGCTTGTTCTAGCGACTCTTCAACTGCCCCTAATTCATCATTAACGGCAATGCGAATTGCTTGGAAAATTCGTTTTGCAGGATGTCCACCTTTGCGTCTTGCTGGAGCTGGAATCGCCGTCTTAATAATCTCAACGAGTTCACCTGTTGTTTCAATTGGTTGCTTTTCGCGAACACGTTCAATTTCTCGAGCAATCTGTTTCGAAAATTTCTCTTCCCCATAACGAAAGAAAATTTTTACTAACTCACTATAACTATACGTATTCACCACTTCGCGAGCCGTCAAGGGTGCGTCTTGATCCATGCGCATATCTAAGGGCGCGTCTTGATGATAGCTAAAACCACGTTCTGCTTCATCTAATTGTGGTGAAGAAACACCTAAATCGTATAGAATCCCATCAACATGGAACACCCCGTGTTCTGCCAATTCTTCTTTAATATTTCTAAAATTTGATTTGATGAAGGTCACTTGACCTTTGTCTACATATTTCTGCAAACGAGTCTTAGCATGTGCCAACGCTTTTTGGTCTTGATCAAAGGCATATAAATGACCGTGCTCATTCAATTGTGTCAGTAAGTATTCACTATGTCCGGCACCACCGAGTGTGCAATCTACGTATACGCCATCCGGCTTCACTTGTAATCCATCCACTGTTTCTTTTAAAAGAACGGTGTAATGGCGAAATTCTTCAGTCATCATTTGCCTCATTCCTAAAATCCAAAATCAATCATTGTTTCTGCTAATTCATCAAAGTTTTCTTCAGCTTCATCAGAGAATGCATGCCAACGTTCGTCACTCCAAATTTCAATTCGGTTAGAGACGCCGATAACAACACAGCCTTTTTCTAAACTGGCATGTGTTCGTAAATTCGCTGGAATATTGATACGACCTTGCTTATCAATCTCACATTCTGTTGCAGCGGAATAAAAGAATCGTACAAAGGTACGTGCATCTTTCTTAGCTAAGGGCATTTCTTGAAGTTTTGCTTCAAGTTGTGACCATTCATTTAAAGGATAACCAAATAAACAGCCATCCATCCCTCTCGTTACCACAAATTTTTCACCAAGTTCCTCACGAAACTTTGATGGAACGATTAGGCGGCCTTTGGCATCGATATTATGTTGGTATTCACCCATAAGCATAGCCAATACACCCGCTTTTCCACTTGATAGAACAAGTCTACCACATCCCACCACTTTCTACCACTATAAATCTAAAAACTTCTATTTTTTAACTGTTATTTAAAATTTCTGTAATATTTACAGGGTTTTATGTAACAAGCATCACCCAACAAAAAATGTTATTATAACAAGGTTTTTACTATGTTTTTTATAAAATAACCCCACAAATAACAAAAAAACCCCACGGAGTGGGGAGTTGTGGGGGACATTTTCCCACAGCGTATTTCCCCTATTGTCTCCACGCTTTATTACAGTAGATAATGACTGATATTTAGCAAGATAAGCAACACATACAACACAAACGTTAGTAAAAACGTCAACCGCCAAAACATCTTGAAATATCGTCTATATAAAATCTCTCCATAATAATAAGCTTGAAACAGGGCAACAGCGACTCCTAATAACAAAATAGAAATCACAAAATACGGCATAATCGATTCATCGTAACTATCTTTGGATAACTCATGGATCCCTATGAATAAAAACGGAATGGCCAAATCCGGTGCTTTTATTTTCCAACGTTCCGTTAGGGAAAAAGTGGACACGAGAAAATTGCACGCAAAGAGCACAATTACCGGAAAAATATACCAAAATAACATTATTGCCGAAAACGACACCATTCTCTCAACAAATCCTTTCATTCCACCTGCTATAACTATACTTCATCAACGTTACACAGATGTTTCATTTCGTTTAAATATATGTGCTAAAAGCCCTTTTTGCTTGCTTTTTCATATAAAAAACGGATTACTTATCAAACCATTTTCAAAACGAGGCCTCACCTATCGCGGCCACTTATTTTTGAATGTTTTTTATAAGCTTTTCTTCTCGTATTGTGTCATACTTCTATTATAATGGATTTAGAACAAAAAATGTTGATTCGGGGTGAATCTTTTGATTAATTATTTATTATTGAAAAATGACTATTTTGAACCTTGTTCACCAGACGATGAAGCCCTAAGTTGGATTTCGGTAGAATCTCCTACAGAAGAAGAAATCGAGCGTCTCGTCAATCAATACCACTTACCAACAGATTATCTTACCGGCGTTTTAGATGATGAAGAAAATGCTCGAGTGGAAGGCTTCCGCCACGAAAAATTACAAACGCCTACGTTACTTTTATTTCGTTATCCCAAAGCTAGTATCAGTCCTAGTGGCTATCTGCAAGTAGAAACGGTGCCGATTGCTTTAATCGCAACCATCGATAACAAACTAATTACTGTTAGCAACGGGCCTAACGACATCGTTCATGGGATTCAAAAAGAGGCGTTCACCCATCAAGATCTTTCTATTGAAAAGGCCTTAATTTTAGCCCTTTCATGGAAGATGGCCCTTTCCTTCAATAAAAACTTACAAGCACTTATCCAACAAACCAACAAACTTGAAGGAGAGCTCCAAGTAGCCACAGAAAATAGTCAATTGTATCAGATTATGGACATTCAAAAAAGTCTAGTTTATTTCGAAGCAGCTTTAACGGATAATTTAAAAGTATTAAAACGTTTATATAGCGCTGAAATTTTTAATCATCCAGAAAAACATTTGCCATTTTTAAGGGATATTCTGATTGAACTAGAACAAGGACTGAATACGACTAAAATACAACTAAAATTAGTTGATAACATTAGTAATACCTTTTCAGCAATCGTTTCAAATAACTTAAATAATGTCATGAAAATTTTAACATCCTTAACAATTGTCTTGACCATTCCGACCATCATCGGAGGAATTTACGGCATGAATGTGAAACTCCCTTTTGCAGAGCATGAATATTCCTTTTGGATTATTTTTGCCATCACTACCTTAATCTGCGTAATTAGTATTCGAATTTTAAAGAAAAAGAATCTCTTATAACTTTAGGTTGCTGTTTTCAGGAAAAGGTTGTACACTATTAGCAGAAATTAAAAAGGACGTGTCATTTATGAACGACAAAGAACAAAGTCGCTTTTCAAAAATCACGAAAGTCGTGGTTTGGCTAATGCTGATCGCAATTGTAGGTTCAACTGTTTTAACAGCGATTCTTAGTCTTTAAACTGGAGAACTTTTTCACACATTAAAAGTAAAAAAACAGCCCCTTCTATCAATTGAAGGGGCTGTTTTTTTTACTTGCTCAAATAGAGCGGCTATTTTTTCGCCATCGCCAACAGCTCTTGTGCATGTTCAATGGTTAATTTCGTAATTTCACTTCCTGCGAGCATACGCGCAATTTCGTTTACTCGCTCTTTTTCAGATAAAATTCGGACGCTTGTTTCTGTCCGACCCGCCACGATTTCTTTTTCAATAAAATAATGTTCATCGGCAACGGCCGCCACTTGTGGCAAGTGCGTGATACACAACACCTGCGAATTTTCTGAAATTTGATAAATTTTATCGGCAATCGCCTGTGCTACTCGGCCACTAACTCCTGTATCCACTTCATCAAAAACAATACTAGTGATCCCTTGCGTTTGAGAAAAGATTGTTTTCATAGCCAACATCACTCGCGAAAGTTCTCCGCCAGAAGCCACCCGAACTAACGGTTTTAATGGTTCCCCTGGGTTAGTAGTAATAAAAAATTCTACTCCGTCTAAGCCATTTTCTTGTAAATGCTCAAGTTCTGTAAAGCGGACTTCAAATTCAGTTCGCTCCAAATATAGTTCTTTTAATTCGGTTAAAATTTGTTGTTCAAGCTCTTTGGCTAGGCGCTTTCGTTCTTTTCGTAAAGTCAACGCTTGTTGATGAGCCGCCTGTTGTTTCTCTGCAAGCAACGCTTCTAAGTCACCTGTACCACCTTCCAAAAAATCAGCCTCTGCTAACTCTTTGGTGATTTCTTCATAGTAAGATAAAATCGTTTCGATCGAATCGCCATATTTACGTTTCATTTGACGGATTAATTCCAAACGATTTTCTACTTCATTCAAGCGACCTTCGTCTAGTTCTAAGCCATCAATTAACCTAGAAAGATCTCCACTGGCTTCTTGTAGTAAGTAGTAAGCATTTTGAACAGTATCTGACAATGTTTTATATTCTGAATCAAGGGATTCAATCGAAGCGAGTTCATTCATACTTGTTCCGATTTTATCCAAACTACTATCGTCTTCACCATTTAGCGCGGCATAACTAATCGTCAGTGCATCAGCAATCTTTTGAAAATTGTTCAGTTTATTGCGTTCTTCTAACAATTGTTCTTCTTCGCCAGCGACTAACTGTGCACTAGCAATTTCATCACTTTGAAAATGAAGCATGTCCATTCTTTGGGCAAATTCTTTTTCATTTTTTTGTCGCTTTCTGACTTTGGCTTCGAGTGCGCGATACTCTTGATATGCCCGTGTATATTTTTCTTTGACTGTTAAAAGTTTTTTCCCACCAAATTCATCTAACATATCAATATGGCGTTCACTTTGCATCAATTCTTGATGTTCGTTTTGGCCATGAATATCTACTAAATATTCCCCAATTCTTTTTAAATTAGTAATGTTGACAATTCGTCCGTTGACACGGCAAACATTTTTACCAGAAGCGGAAATATCTCGTTGAATCACTAAAGAATCTTCTTCTGTTTCAATACCTAATTCTTCTAATAATTGCTTTAATTCTTGACTTTTCGGCATTGAAAAAAGTCCTTCTAAGGTGCATTTATTTGCTCCTTGACGAATATAGTCACTGGAGCCACGTCCGCCTGTGAGTAATCCCATTGCATCAATAATGATGGATTTCCCCGCACCCGTTTCTCCCGTTAAAACGGTCATACCCATTTGAAACTCTAATTGTAACGAAGAGATAATCGCAAAATTTTTCACGGAAAGTTCTTGTAACATCTTGTTCACCTCATTCTTTATAGATAGCTTAACAGCTCTTTATGAAGTTTTTCTGCTGCTTCCTCAGTTCGTGCAATCATGAGAACACTATCATCATCGTTGATGACGGCAAAAAGTTTCTCTTGGTAATTCTTTTCGATTAAACTACCACACGCCGCTGCATTGCCAGGAATGGTTCGTAATACGACATATTTTTCCATTTGTTCTGCAGCTACAAAGGCATCTTTTAAAAGCTTTGCAAGTTTAGCACTCGTATTAGCTTGTGTTTCTAACGGAAGGCTATATCGATAACCCCCTTCTGCAGAAGGAACTTTAATCAGTTTCATATCTTTAATGTCGCGAGAAATCGTTGCTTGTGTAACAGCTACGCCCTTTTCTTGTAAATAGTTGACAAAATCTTCTTGCTTTTGAATATTTTTTTCAGTCAATAAACGTGTAATTAAACGGTGTCTATCTTGCTTTCTCATGGCGCCGCTCTCCTTTTCAGTTTACTCTTGCCCTCATCATAGCTTATTTTTATGCATTTTAAAAGACTAAACAAAGAAAAGAATAACAAAAAGCAAGGGAAGCTCCGCTGACTTTTTGTTATTCTCTACTTCTATTCTGCTGGAAGTTCAATTCCTAATTCATCTTTTAAATAGGTAGTTAAATTAGTCGTTTCTTTGGTTGATTCATTGACAACATTCCACGTTTTGCCAATCGCTCGGCGATTCCTTTGGGTTAATTCTTCAGCAGGTTGCTGCTCGTCTTCTAAACGTAAAGAACCGTATTGATAGCCCATTATTAACCCCTTATTCCATTCCTTATCCCAATAAACATAAAACAAATAGGTCTCACCAGCTTCTAAATAAAAATCTCCTTCATACTGTAGTATTTCAACAAGCTGACGACTTTGCTGAATTGGCGCCATTCGTCTTGTTGCACGCCCACGATTCAATTTATCAACATTTTCTTTCGCATCATTTAAAAACATTCGCCCTTCTTCCATAATGCCACCTGGTCGCGCAAATTCAATCGTAGATGCTAATTCGCCTTGAATATTTTTTAGTACTTGGATTTTCCCAAATGTCCATGGATAGATTTCTCCATTATAGGGACTACTAGGATCATTAGCAGGCGCGTCTGCTTTATCTAAAGAAAGAACTTTGCCAATAACAATATTTGTTGACAAAGATTGGATATCTTTTGGGATTTCAGGATTATACATTAACAGTCGTTGCGATCCACCGGATTGATTAATAACTTTACTTTGGTCAATTTCATCAAGATATGAATAATATTTTCTTTCTGAAAAATCAATACTATTTTTCAAAGCTTTTTTCTTTAATGAAGTGGAAGTTGTTGTTATTTTTTCAGCAGCAACTTGTTTCTTCTCGTTCTCTTTAACGAAATTAATCATTAAGAAAGCGTACGTCAATAAAGAAAGCGCTACCAAAAATACTATGGGATTTTTTTCATTTTTTCACCACCCATATATTCTTGCTAAGATATCATTATTCGCTTTATCAACAGCAAGATTTGTATTAGTACTTACAGAACGTATCATAATGCCATTTGAATGTGCAATCCCGAGCGCATGCCCAATTTCATGTCTAGCAATAGTCCCATTCTTCATCGATGAAGCCCGTGAATACATAGTATTATAATTAATTTTAGCATAGTAGTAGTTTATTCGCGGAGCTTCTCGCATCCCAGTTGCAATCATCCTATCTCTGCCATCAAAAAAATCTGTAACCCCACCTATTCCCGGATTTAACTTTGTTGAATAAAAATCAATTGATGTCCCATAGTTATTTCCTTGTTTATAAATATACAAAGGATTCCCCCACGGAGTATACATCCAATTTCTAATCGCTGTATCGGTATTACCAAATGTTGCGGTTGGTCCTAGCCAATAACTAATTCCATTAATTCCTCTCGATAATACGCCAGGAAACCTAGAGGCTGCAAATGTATCAACACTAGTACCCAAAACGATTGCTACAAAAAAACCAGAAATTAATAACTTCATTTTTTTCATTTTTTTACCTCTCTATTCAATTACTTGGTCTTACTAAAATAGTTTGTCTGATCAGAACTATCCTTAGTTTAACATTAAAAAACACATCATTAAATTAAAATTAAATTAAATAATATCGATAATGTTTTTTTAATTATTATTTAAAAATATTAGTTTTAAAAATGTTATTTTCTCACAATAAAACAAGAGCCAATAAGTCTATTTCAACGATTATTTTTATTTAAATTCCTTTTTATCATTATTAAATGTCTCACTAATTCATTTATAAAATAAAAAAAGACCTGAGACAGTTATACTTCTAATGGCTGTCTCAGATCCCTTTTTGTTTAATTGCTTAGTCTACAAACTTTGCTGCCTTTCTCATCATTCCGCTAATTTTTGATGCGCATGCGCGACAACTTCTTCAATGGATTCTGTCGCTTGATAGGATCCTTCTCCCTCAACAGAAACTAAATGTGCCAAAAATTCAATGTTTCCTTCGCCACCAGTGATTGGTGAAAAATCCAAGTTTTTCACATCATAACCATTATTCATGGCAAAGCGTGTAATTTCCTCCACAACCATTTGATGGGTTTCTGGATCACGCACGATTCCTTTTTTCCCAACAAACTCTTTGCCAGCTTCGAATTGTGGCTTAATTAACGCCACCACACTACCACCTTTTTTCAAAATATCATGGAGAGGTGGCAAAATTAAGCGTAATGAAATAAAGGAAACATCAATCGTTGCAATATCCGGCACCCCTTCGGTGAAATCTTCAGGTTTACTATAGCGAAAATTGGTACGTTCCATTACCACCACGCGTTCATCTTGCCGAATTTTCCATGCTAGTTGGTTATAGCCAACATCTAAAGCGTAACTCAAACGAGCCCCATTTTGTAAAGCGACATCGGTAAAACCACCTGTGGAGGAGCCAATATCTAGCATTGTTTTGCCTTGAACGTTGATTGCAAAAACATTTAGTGCCTTCTCTAGTTTTAAGCCCCCACGAGAAACATAAGGCATTACTTGGCCCTTAGTATGTAAGGGTGTCTCCACAGAAATTTTTTCCCCTGGTTTATCTAAACGTTCATTTTTATCATTGTAAACCAAACCAGCCATCACGCTGCGTTTGGCTTTTTCTCGTGTTTCAAATAGTCCTTGATTAAACGCCAAGACATCGACGCGTTCTTTTTTCATAAGTGCCTTCTTTCTATCTCAATTGTAACTGAGTTAACAAGTTTGCTAAATGTTCTTCTGAAAAGTTGGGAACATTTGCTTTGATTTTTTCTAAAACAGCGCTGCCTTCTGCTAATTGATGTGTTAGCGCATCTTTCGCGCCAGCAATCCCTAGAAGAGCTGGATACGTACTTTTATTCAACGCTTCATCTCGGCCTACTTTTTTACCTAAATCTGCTTCTGTACTTGTGGCATCTAATAAGTCATCACGAATTTGAAAAGCCAAGCCATAGTGATGCGCAAACTGTGTCAGTAAACCAATGACTTCTTCTGTTTGATTGGCTAATACGCCCCCAGCAATTAAGGCGAATTCAATTAGCGCTCCGGTTTTCTTTTCATGAACAGCCGCTAACTCTTCTAAAGTCAAGCTGACTTTTTCTCCTTCAATATCACCCATTTGGCCGGCAACCATGCCTTGATTTCCCGCTGCCTTTGCCAGTTGTTGCATCAGTAAAACTTTTTCACTTAAGCCTAATTGACTCAAAGAAAGCAACTGAAATGCACCTGTTAATAAGCCGTCCCCTGCTAAAATGGCAGTCGCTTCACCAAACACTTTATGATTGGTTGGTTTGCCACGACGTAAATCATCATCGTCCATTGCTGGTAAATCATCATGAATTAATGAATACGTATGAATCATCTCTAAAGAGGCAGCCACTTGATAGTCTTGTGTTTCCATCTCTTTTTGAAAAGCGGCCACTGTTGTTAACACTAATAGCGGGCGTAATCGTTTGCCACCTGCGTGTATTGAGTAGAGCATTGCTTCTTTCAAACGCTCATTTTCAGTATATTCTGCGATAAAATCGACCATGACTTTTTCAACCAACGGTAAATGCTGTTGACTAAAATTCGTCATTACGCTTCCTCGCTCTCTTCAAAAACAATTTCTTCATTGTTTTCTGTCATCATTTTCGTTAAAGTTTTTTCCGCTTTTTCCAATGTATCTTGACATTGTTTACTTAATGCCATGCCCTCTTGAAAGGCAGCTAAGGCTTCTTCCAAAGGAACATCTCCTCGTTCTAAGCGCTGAACGATTTCTTCTAAGGCATTTAATGATTCTTCAAACGTTTTTTCTTTTGCTGGCATGTTAAAACTCCTCTTTTTTCGCTGTTATTGTTTCGACGTTTGCTTGAACTGTACCGTCAGCATAATGAATCGTTAATTGATCTGCTGGCTGTAACTCGGTAACAGTTTTAACGACACGGTCCTCTTTTGTAGTATAACTATATCCTCGACCCATAATTTTGAGTGGGCTGAGTAAGTCTAATTGTTGAACAGCAGACGTGAATTGCTTTTGTTTGTTTAGGAACAATTGTGTCATTTGTGTTTGCAAGTTTCGTTGTAAAAATGCCAATTGTTGCTGACTTTCTCTTAATTGTCCCTTTGGTGTCTGTTGTTGCAATTGAGCGATAATTCCTTGGGCTTGACGTTGTTTTTGGTGATGAATTGTTGTCATTGCTTGGAAAAGACGTTGCGTCATTCGATCTAATTTAATCGTTTGACCTTCATAAAGCCGCTCAGGTTGCTTAAACACATAAGAATTTTGTAGTCGTTGGAAACGTTCTGTTCGTTGTTGTAAGAGATATAAAAAGCTTTGTTCTAAACGACTACGCCGTTCACTAATTCTTAATAGTTCTTCATTTAAAACTGGTACCGCTAGTTCCGCTGCTGCCGTTGGCGTTGCTGCACGAACATCTGCTACCATATCGGCAATTGTCACATCTGTTTCGTGACCAACCGATGAAATAATCGGTGTGGTGGCAGCATGAATGGCCCGAGCCACTTTTTCTTCATTAAATGGCCATAAATCCTCGATTGAACCACCGCCACGGCCGATGATCATCGTATCAAAATCGCCTTGCGCATCGGCTCGCTGAATGTTCCGCACAATGTCATCCGCCGCCTGCTCGCCTTGGACCAAGGTTGGAAAAAGGACCAGTTGTGCAATCGGATACCGTCTTTTGACTGTCGTAATGATATCCCGAATAACAGCACCACTAGGACTTGTAACCACAGCGATTCGTTTGGGATAACGAGGCAACTGTTGTTTAGGCCCTTCAAAAAGTCCTTCTTTTCCTAGTTTTTCTCTTAATTCTGCCAATGCTTGATAAAGTGCACCTACACCATCTGGTTCCATATGTTCAATATAAATTTGATAGGAGCCGCTGTTTTCATAAAGCGAAATCCGCCCCACCACCATGACTTTCATGCCTTCTTTTGGTTGAAACTTCAATTTTTGAAAGGCTGATTTAAACATAATTGCAGAAATCTTCGCATGATCATCTTTTAAACTGAAGTACTGATGCGCGTTCGCTCGGAAGCGAAAGTTCGAAATTTCACCTGTTAAATAGACACGTCCTAAGTAAGGGTCTGCATCAAATTTACGTTTTAAATACTTCGTTAAGGCTGTTACTGTTAAATACTGTTGCGTCATTTTTTCACCTTACTTTTGTTTTTTTGCTGCCTCGACTGTTTGATACATTAACATGGTAATCGTCATTGGGCCAACACCTTTGGGAACTGGTGTGATATAGCTTGCAATTTCAGAAACTTCATCGAATGCTACATCACCAATCAGTTTTCCTTCTTGATTGCGATTCATACCCACATCAATCACTACCGCACCTGGTTTCACGAACTCTTTGGTGACAAAATGCCCGCGTCCAATTGCTACAACTAAAATATCCGCTTCTTTTGCAACTTCTGCTAAATGTTCAGTTTTAGAATGGGCAATCGTCACGGTCGCATTTTTCATTAACAATAATTGTGCCATTGGCTTGCCAACAATATTGCTTCGACCAATAACCACCGCACGTTTACCTGTTAAATCAATATCATAAGCTTCAAACATCTTCATAATTCCATACGGCGTACAAGGAATCATTTCAGGTTTGCCTACAAACAAACGGCCTAAATTCATTGGATGGAACCCATCTACATCTTTTTTGGGATCAATCGCTAATAAAATCTTTTCTTCATCAATATGTTTTGGCAAAGGTAGTTGTACAAGAATGCCATGAAAGCGTGAATCTTGATTATATTTGTCAATCTCAGCCAATAATTCTTCTTCTGAAATAGTTTCTGGCAGTTTTTCGACCTTTGACAGAATGCCAATTTTGGCTGCTGCACGTTCTTTATTTCTCACATACGTTTGGCTGGCAGGATTTTCCCCAACTAATAAAACAACTAATCCTGGTTGGATGCCTTGTTGTGTCATCTTTTCTACATCTTTTTGAATCTCTGCTTGCATTTGATCTGCTAATTCACGACCGTTAATTATTGTACTCATTCCTTCGCTCCCTCTATTGTTTCTTTACTTCTTTAATAGTATTTATTTTAGCATATAACCCAGTATCTTAACACCAGTTAGATAGTAAAAAAAGATTCAGAGCTTACGCCTCTGAATCAATTTCTTTCATTACATTTGATAACACACCATTAACAAATTTACGTGAACGGTCGTCGCTGTATTTTTTACTTAACTCAACGGCTTCATTTAATGCCACAATGTTTGGCACATCTGAAACGTATAGCATTTCAAAAATAGCTAAGCGTAAAATAACAATATCTATTTTGGCTAAGCGTTGCATAGACCAGTTATTACCTAAATGGTTCGTAATCACTTCGTCTAGTTCTGCTTTGCGGCTACACACACCGCCAACAAGTAAATCTAAATACGTAGGGACTAGGTCTTCGCCATCTTCACTAACGATTTCCCGATTATCATAAGCCAATGCATAATCAATGGCATCTTGTTTGGTTAAATCAGCATTAAAATCTAAAGGAAAAAGGGCTTGGAGCGCTTTTTCACGAATCTCGTGACGGGTTAATTCTGTTTTACTCATTCTCTTCTCCATCTTCATCTTCTGGGAATAATTCATTTAAGTCTGGTTGAGGGATTTTTTCAGGTACTACCGCTACAACATGAATATTCACTTCAACTAAATCAATATCTGTCATAAATAAGACTTGTTGTTTCACACGGTCTTGCATTTCTAATGCAACTTTTGGCACAGAAACACCGTAGTTCAAGTAACAATAGATATCGACTTTTAAGCCTTCTTCTTCTGTTCGTAAATATACACCTTTGCCGTGTGCTGCACGGCCTAATAATTCATTCACATTATTGGCGAACGTGCCACGCATCCCATAAACGCCCTCTACTTTTGAAGCAGCGATTCCGATAATTACTTCAATGACTTCAGGAGCGATCACGATTTCTCCTAAAGAATCGTTTGCATTGATTACAAGATTTTTTTCTTCTGACATTTGGTTGTCCTCCTTATCTATTACGCACAAAATCGTTAAATAAACGATTTATTTGATGAATCACTAAGTCTCTTAAGGATTCTCTTTTAAGCAACGGATGATTCTTAAAAATTAAAACAACACTGGTTTCTTCAGTTAGTTGTGAAAGAACGTCCAAATTTTGCTTATCAATACTCGTTCTTAGTTTATCATTAATTAGCCTATTTCGCTACCAGAAAAGCTAAGTTCTGACTAAAAGAACAGATAATTTCTTGTCATAAATTTCTAATTCAAGCCTTTAGACGTAAAAATAAGAAAGACCAAGTAATTTTGGCTTTCTTATTTTTACGTCTTTATTCTTCAGGATAACGTTCCATTAGTTTCGTCCGATGCTTTTGCATAATCATTTCTAAAGAGATGTCATATTTATCCGCTAAAATAAATAAATTATCCAACACATCGCCTAACTCTTCCGTTAAGTTTTCCAGATTCTCTTCATCCGCCAAAACTGTTTCATCCGGTCGATCACGGCCAATTTCAATTGTCCGAATGGCTCGACACACTTCGCCGACTTCTTCTGTTAAAAAGTTGGAACGAATAAACGGATCATATTGATACCAGTTACGTTTTTTATAAAACGCGCTAATAAACCGCTGATACTCTTGGATATCCATGTTCTCCCAACCTTTATAAAATGATTAATTCTTTTGGCGCGTGTGTCAATACACGATTACCTTCAGCAGTAATCAATAAATCGTCCTCAATACGCACGCCACCAATTCCTGGCAAATAAATTCCAGGTTCGTCCGTAATCACATTCCCTGGTACAAACTGTTTATCTGCTCGGAATGAAACATTTGGTCCTTCATGAATTTCTAACCCAATGCCATGACCAGTGCTGTGACCAAACGCATCGCCATAGCCATAGGAAGCAATATGATCCCGTGCAATCGCATCTAATTGAATGCCCGTCAACCCAGGTTTAGCTTCTGCTAACACTTTTAATTGTGCTTCTAAAACAATATCATAAATTTCTTTTAGTTTTGGCTGAATACTACCAATGGCAAATGTCCGTGTCATATCAGAAACATAGCCTTCATAATAACAGCCAAAATCCAAAGTGATTAAATCACCTTTTTCGATGACTTTATGGCTAGCAACGCCATGTGGCATCGCCGAACGTAGACCGCTGGCCACAATTGTCTCAAAAGAAACACCACTGGCTCCTTTTGAACGCATGAAGAAATCTAATTGATTAGCCACTTCAATCTCTGTCATTCCAGGTTTAATCATCTCTAAGACAAAGGCAAATCCTTGATCCGCGATGTCACACGCTTTTTCAATAATCGCTACTTCTTCTTCATCTTTCACTTCTCTTAATTCTTCAATCAAACCCATTACAGGAACTAATTCACATGGTAAAATTTCTTCCAATAAGCTATAATCAGCGAAACTAACTTGCGTTTCTTCAAAAGCTAAATTATCTAATTGCAAACGTTCAGCTAAATCTGCTACTTCGTCAAAAATATGTCCTGTGTTTTTAACGATAGTAAAACCAGTTGCTTGTTCCGCAGCTTGTTCCGTATAACGAAAATCCGTTACAAAAAAAGCTTTATCTAATGTAATCATTGCCAAGCCTGTTGTCCCAGTAAAATTGGTTAAATAACGTAAATTATACGGACTTGTCACTAAAAATCCTTGTAAATTATTTTCTTTCATTAACTCCCGTAGCTTTTCGACTCTTGCCATCATTGGTTCGACCTTCTTTCTTTTTTCTCATTTTTCATTATAGCAAATTTACTTCAGAAAAGCATGAATCACCAAAAAACTTCATCGAGAAAAGTTTACTGAAAATTTTACCTTTCCTTATTTTTTGCTTAACACTTTTGTAGTAAACTAATTTAGCGACTTCAAGGAGGAAATTATGAACGTTTATTTATTTCTGGCACTATTTTTCATTATTATCGGCATTTTAAGCTATAGTTTTTTTATTGAACCTAAATGCTTAGTCATACACAAAAATCAAATTAAAGTAACAGAATCAGGTAAAACTTTACGGATTGTTCAACTCTCTGATATTCATTTAAAAAAGAATTATTCTGTGAAAGCCTTAAAACAGATTGTTGAAAAAACAAATACATTACAACCAGACATAGTCGTTTTTACAGGAGACTTATTTGATGATTATGCCCGTTTCGGTATCGAAATTCAGGATGAAGTGAGTCAACTTTTCCGTAAAATTAACGCCCCTTATGGCAAATTCGCTATTTATGGCAACCACGAGTATAGCGGGTTAGATACCAATTTTTACGAAACAATCTTAGAAGCTGCCGACTTTACCGTACTAAAAAACACGGGCAAATTACTGCCTGTCTCACACCACATCTCCTTGTACGTCGCTGGTTTAGAAGATTCGTTATATGGACAAACCGACTTAGCTGCAGCTTTAGTCAACCGCCCTACTGGAACGCCCACTCTGCTACTAACCCATGAGCCAGATGTCGCAGACTCAGCAGTCAACAAAAACATTGACCTCATTTTAGCAGGACATAGTCACGGCGGACAGATTCGCTTGCCTTTTTTCACTTACAAAAATCAGCTTGCTAAAAAATATACACATGGGCTTTATCATTTAGAAGATGAAACGCCGCTAATTGTTCACCCAGGAATCGGAACCACTAAAATCAGCGCACGCTTTGGTGTCTTGCCAACAATTGAACTGATTGAGTTAACTATTTAACTATGCATTAAAAAGACCGCCCCACGTTAGAGAAAAATTCTCACGTTGGACGGTCTTTGATTATGTTCGATTAATGATGAAAATCTTGCTCGTGATCTTCTTCTACTTTCGCTTTTCCTAGCGTATAAAATTTGCTGCCATTTAACCCGAGAATAAATAGCACAACCACTAGTAAAAGAATTGATAAAGATAACAATAAAGTCTGCAAGCCATCGCCATGTGCAACCATTAATTGACGTAAAATTGCGGTTAAACAAATTAAAATCAAATAACGAATCGGAATATGGTGTCCTTCTTGAATATAGCGAAGAATCATCATAATAAACTCAAATAACATAAAGAATGAAATAATTTCTTGCATGATAACTGAAAAATTATCCGGCGTCATTGGCTTCATGAGATATGTAGCGAGGTCAACTAAATAACTAGCCATAAATACTAATAAGAAAACTCCTAAAATCCCTAATACAATATCCAAAATCAAATTCACGTACTTCTTTACTACACTAAAATTCTTCTGCATAATACCCTTCTTTCTTTTGACTCAATTATTTTATAACATGCTTGTTATTACATTAAATATATCATCAATTAACCTTGTCAGACAAGCAGTTAAACCCAATGTGAGATTTTTTTTATTTTGAGATGTTTCTTTATTTTCCGGCTAACCCTTTATGCAAGACAAAAAAAGCTGAATCCGGAGATTCAGCTTTTTAATCGTATTAGTTAGCTACTGGATAAACTGATACTTTTAGATTTTTATTTTCTGACAATCGTTAACTTATCTTATCTTTTCTAAATTAACATTTATATCAATTCTGGTTTCTTCATTTTCACTCTTTTTTTCTGATAAGTATGGTCAAAGTATGGTCATTTTATGTATTTAATATTTCTCTTTGTAAAATCTTTATTAAATGATAAAATTAACTTAAATTAATAAGTCGGACTGTTCGTTATAGTTTGGAAAGAAGTCGAAAAAATATTAGATGTCAGCAAACAGTCTACCGAAGAAATATTTATTCATTCCAAGAATGGATAAATGATACTGGAAGAATAAGAAAATTTGAAGAAAGGTGGATAAAAATTATGGGTTTATTCAAACATAAAAAGAAAGATGATATTGAATTTACAGAAACTAGCTCCTACGGCCCTATAAAAATAGATGAAGCAAGAAAACTATTTAAATATAAAAGTGAAATTTTTAATTATACTGATTTAATTAGCTTTGAACTAATCGAAGATGGAAATCAAGTTACTCATGGAGGCATAAGCTTAGGAAGAGCAGCATTAGGCGGAATACTATTTGGAACTTCAGGTGCTGCGATTACCGGTGCATCAAAAATAAAAAAAGAAGATAAAGATTATTGCTCCCAATTAGATATAATGATTCACGTTAAAAATAGTCCTAAACCTACTAAGTTCATAAAGCTAATAACTTTTAAAATTGACAAGTCAAAATTCATGTATAAGCAAATGGCAAACACCGCAAAGGAAATTTTAGGTGGTTTAAACTATATATTGGATAACATAGAAACACAAACATCAAGTGATACTGCAATAGACCAATTTGATAATTTAAAAAAATTAAAAGAACTTTTAGATATGGGGATTCTTTCTCAAGAGGAATTTGATAAAAAGAAACAGAAATTGTTAGACTTATAATAGATATTTCGGAGATATGTTATGGCAAAATTAAAAAAAACGTTTAAGCAAACGAAGACAACAAATAAGAAGTATTTTTCATGACTGTAAACCTATTCACAAACGTATAACTTTGTGGATTATTGTTAGCATACTTCTAATAGATATAGTCTTACGTTTTGGAATTCTTAAATAAATTTAGCTTCTTCAATTTACTAGTAAGCAGTTAGAAAATTGATTAGTCCATAAAATAAAACCCCAACTCAAGATAAGAGTTGGGGTTTTATTATTCTATCCATTCATCATCGAAATATTCGTCTACGAATTCATCTATCGTTTCGCAATGTTCCGTTTCTTCTTCAAATGGATTTTCTTCAGGTATATGTTCTTCACTCCATTTCGTGAAATTATGAATCTGGACGTTTCTAATATCATAAAAATCGATTTCTTGTTCACCAATTAGAACGACATCAAACTCAGCCATTCCACGAAATACACCGAAAACGTGTGGTTTTACACGATCATATTCATCTAATGAGTTCAGCTGAATTTCTAGCACCTTATTTTGTTTGATTGAACGATCCAAAAAATATTCTATTTGCTTTTGGGATTGTTGAGGCAGCCTCTCAATATTTCGAGCATGATATTCATCAGTACTCTTTATTGCTTCTGTCAACTCTCCTAATGGAAAAGCTGTGGGCCACTTTAATTCGAATGGCCTGTCAACATAATCGTTGTAAGGTTTAAACTCTTTTTTAGTTCGTCTCACCATCTGATACACTCTCCTATCAGAAATATTATACGAACGTTTGTTCTATTTTTCAACAAAAAAATATTAACATAACAAAAAAACACCTATCTCTCATAAGAAAAGAGGTAGGTGTTTAACTATGGACCATACAGGACTCGAACCTGTGACCGAACGGTTATGAGCCGTTTGCTCTAACCAACTGAGCTAATGGTCCTGAAAAAACGCTCTGCCTTTAAAGCAGAGCGTTTCGAATACAAATTAAGTAACATATCAATGATACTCTAAGCAAAACATTCATCTTCTAAGATATCAATATATTTTTTCCTAAATGTTCTGGATTTAAACCATCGATCTGTTTTAGTTTCTTGCTTAACTTTATTTTCTGAGATAGCGAATTCAAGCTGGTGTTTAACTACTTCTACTAACATAACTAAGGCTAAGTCGTATCTTAGCAATAATTGCTTACAGACAAATAGTATGAACCTTTTATCATCTCTACCTTCCCATGCAATCTTTACATGTACTTTAAATATAAAAAACATTACTAACAAAGAGAAAATATAATTTAATTTAATTCGCTCTTGTTTGAACATTAAATGTGTTTTTCTGGTAAGAACAAATAGATAGATTAAAATCGATAAAAATAAAACTACATAGAATTCCATCAAAATCTACTCCCTTCTATCTCTTCTTATCTTCATTTTCTAAAACAAATTCTTTTGTCTCTCTGTTCATTTTAACATTCCGATCACGATTTGCAAACTTTTTTTCTTATTATCTTTTTCAATTTTTAGAGCAGTGTGTCTTTTCATTTCTTTTATAGAAGGCGCTTTATAATCTTCATCGTCTTTTAAAGCAAAGTAACCCGCTATAGGTGAACTACAAAAAACTACAACCCTAGATAAAAATGTCAATATACTTTCTACTATATCCCATTTTAAGCTGTTGCTTATCAAAAAACAAATAAAAAGAGCTGTGCCCAGCCATGCATAAGTATTTAATATTTTTGCTCTTCTCTTTAATCCTGCTTCACTTTTTGGATCTACCGAATAAAAAGCTAAGGCGTTTGAAATATAATATGTAGCTGATGAAATAAGTAGACCACTAATACTAACTGCAGTAAATGAATTAACTGCTAAGGAAACACCTGATATTATTGTTAATATAATTTTCCCATTGCTCACGCTTAACTCGTCATATTTGAAATTACTCAACACCATCCACTCCCAATCATCGCTAGATAAAAGCATATCATGTTGGAAAGATTACTTCAATACTTTTTTAAGAGAAGAGCCGCCTTGGGGAAGGCGACTCAAGAGAAATTTAATAAGTGTAAGTTTATTCTAAACTAAGGACTAAAGAAAGACAAGTCTTTTAATATCCAGTACCCCAAGTATTGTCTGGGTTGCCGTCGTTTGGACCAACAGGAATGTAAATTCTAGTTCCGTTTGAATCAGAACCACCTAGCCAAACATAGCCATCTGCCACGTGAACGGAATCATATCTAAATTGAGACCCCTTCGGCCATACTCCGTAAATTGGCGCGTACAAACTAGGTGATCCAGTACGCAACACAATGCCTTCATTTACACCAATAGTGAATGTTTTAGCTGGTGCTGGTTTACTGTTTTTCCAAAGCTCCGCAATATCACCATCGTTCGCATAACCTAGTAATTTACCGCTATTTTCAACACGATATAGATTTTTACGGCCATTTAGTTTTTGTGTAATGGTTCCAACTTGTGTCCACAGTGTATCTGCGTTGACATGCTGTGCAATTGGTGCGTCTGGATTTTTATATATAGTAGTGAATCGGATATTTTGTCCTACTTTATATTTGGGTTTATTAGGCTTGCCAGGGTTTACAATAACATCCGAGCCATCTTCTGGCAATCCAGTTTGTAAATCTTGTGCAAACTGTGCCTTACTAATCCCCCAAGATGCCAAATAGCCGTATGGATCTGTGTGATTTCCACCTAAATTGTTTGTCACCCACAAATGAGTTTTTATGCCGTAACCTGTCGGATCGTCTAAATCAAACGTCACATTAATTTGACGTGCTAAATCACGTAATAAGTTAACGTAAGCTGCATAGTCTTTCTTAAACATAGCTTTATTTGAAGTATTGGCTAATTCGACTTGTGCATAAGCATAAGGGTTTGCATCTCCTGCTCCCCAAGCTATACGACCGTTTTCCGCTACCTGAAGCACACGGCCCCCTCCACCTACAACATATTGCGTAAACGCTTCTTGTCGTTGCCAGTTGTTAAGCATGTTATTGGCTTCGTTTTCTACACCAGCGTCCATATTTGCAGTATCGTGCGCAATGATGTATCGGTTAATAGTCATTGGCCAACCTGCGTTAATATTTCCACGGGTTTCGACTTGGTACGCATCCACATTGATTGTAGGCATAAAAAACAGAGCGACAAGCGCTCCTGCTAAAATTTTCTTTTTCATTTATTTATCTCCTTTTCTATCTGATAATCCAGGCGTTGTATGGTCTGTCACAATTCCTAAAATAGTTAATACAACAAACACTGCATTGACGACATCTAACAGTTGCTGATTAATCACATCAATTTGAAATTTATACCCAAAAGGAACTGCAACTACTTGAATAACTAGCAAAACTGCAGGAATAAGAGACAACCAGAATTGTTTATTTTTTATTCTTGATTTCCAATCAATCATTTTTATTTCCTCCAATTCCTCGAAAGAGGGTTTTATTTTGTTCTTCCAATCGACTAATGCGCACTTCATGGTTATTTAATCGGTCAACAGCCTGTTTTAGTTCTTTCATGCTATCTTCTAATTGAGAGAAGACATGATAGAATTTCATTAATGCGAAGATAATTCCGCTTAAAAATGTAATCACCGCTAACCATTGTTCTAGTGTTAAGTTCATCCTGCACCTACTTTCTACTTACAATAAAACCGCTTAGCTTTCGCTAAACGGTTTATCTTTAGTTTATTCCATCATTATTTTATGTTTCCGGGAAAGCATCTGCAGTGTACCAACTACCACAAACATAATGATTCCCTTTTCTGTCACTACCAAACCTAATTCCCTTCACTCCTTCCTCATATAATGCTCCATAATTACCTTGAGGATAGGTATATTGCACAGTTGTTAATGCGGTATTCCAATATCCTGCTTTCATTTCTTGATCAATCATAAATCCTTTAGGAATTTTAAAAATTTGGACCATGTTTGGCTTTAATTTTTCTACATCCACCACATTAACTCGCAAATAAGCATCGACCTTATTTCCCTTACGAACTAAAAGAATATTGGTTTCTGCTCCAAAAGCACTTCTGTATGCAGCTTCTACTTCATCCAGTCCTGCTTTTTTGTAAATAAACGTTTCATCTTTTAAAGCAACTTCTTTTCCATTTACTAAAGGAATTTCAGAAAACTCTTTAATCCCACCTATACGCTGGGGTTCAGTTAAATTCACAACATTCGGTGCAAATGCGACTTCTTTCCAGTCTGTCCATGTTGAAGGGATTCCACCAAATTGGCGAATAACAACTGTCCGTTCTGTTTGAAATAATTGTCTGACTCCACCTGAATCTTTATTAACAATCAAGCTTCCAGAGTTTGGTAATGGTTTATTTTCCACCCCTGTAGCTGGAATCGAATAAATACCTGGATCCACAGCATCATTTAAATCTAATATTTTAGAATTTTTCCTTACAAATAGACCATTTTCTGCTTCAGCTTGTTCAATAAATAAATCCTCTGATTCTTTTTTTGTATACGAACTGCCCAATGCTGCGAATTTTTTATTAGATTCTTCTTTAGTATAAGCTCCTACCTGTTCAGAAGTTACCTTATGAGGATTATCAAACTGCTTAGTATGACTATCAATGTTTTCGTGTGAGATTGCGATTCCATCTTCTACATGATTCATGCGTTCAGATGTTACAACTGCACCTAACGCTTTATTCTCTTCTTCTGTCTTTAGTTCATCATATGTTTGCCAATGCTGTTTTTCATAAGACATAAAAACACTCCTTAATCATTACTGTCTTTATTAGATAGAACTGCTTTTAAAGCTGCATTTTCATATTCTAACTCTGTTATTTTTTTTAATAATTGATCAATTACTTGTTCTGACGAAATTTCCATTTCTTTTATAGGCATCATATGCTCTCCTTTTCCACTATTGAGGCTGGCTCAGTCTAACATCTTCATAATTTTTTCTATATGCAATAATATTCCAAGAAAAAGGTATTTCTGGCTTGTCACTTTTTACAATAAAATAGGTGCTTTTTATTTCTTCTACCCAAATTGAACCTTCTCCGTAAGGACTTAACATAACATGGTAGTTTTCATTGTTAGTAAAAATTGTTTCTAAGAAAATAGATTCGATTTCAATTTTTACTTGGCCATCTGATCCAGTTACTGATTTTCCATAATCTGCAAAATAATATTCTGGAGTTTCATAAGCATTTAATAAACGCTGCCCATAGTTTTCTGTATCAACAAGAGAATTTTTAGAGCCAGTAACACTAAGATTTCCTGTGACACTTGTAGAAGTAGCGGATATACTAATCCTTCCTCCAGATGATCCTAATACTTTAGTATCATTATTCCCTATACTAAAACCACTGCTACTTACATTTAAATTAGGGCTCTTACTGGCTGTAGAAGAGTAACCAAAGCTCCCAGGTGCAAAATTCAAACTATGACCACTACCAACAACATAAAAATTATCTAAATTAGCTGTTCCTGACATGTTATTAGTGGCGCCAAAAAATGACAAAAATGCTTTATTAAGCTTTTTATTAAATATCGTAAAAGATCCTTCATCTGAAACTTCTAACCTAACATTTCCTTCTTTTTGATTTATGAGAGTAGTATAGAATTTGAAAATTTCTTTTTGATCACTATTTCTTTTCCAAGTAATTGACCCATTATCTTCTATCATCGTGAAATCTTGTCCTATTGACGTTATTGTAGCACTCTTTATTCTTACTCCTTCAATATTAATTGCAGTCAAAGTACCCGTACTAATTGCGCTAGCATCAAGATTAACTACTCTTATTTTACCAGCATCTAAAGTTCCTACTTTTATTGTTCCAGCATCTACAGAACCTATCATCCCGTGAGTAATAATCGCATCATCAATTTTTGTTTGATCTGTTAACCAAATTTTTGCACCTGTAATTTTAAGCCATTCTTTTCCATCCATTTCTTGACTTAAATTAATTGTTTTCACGATTTCGTCTGAAGGGGTAGAATTTTCAATTTTCTCCTTAATATCTTCATCTAAAGCAGTTGAGGTTTGCATTACCCATTTTCCATCTATATATATCCAAATTTCAGTATCTGGACCATTAGGTTTAAACCACAGGTCCCCTTCTTTCGGATTTTTAGGTTCGTCTGTCCCATCATATACATTATTTTTACCAGCAGCATCAACTCTAGAATATAAATCATCTAGTTGTTGTTGAATAGGTCCTTTGAATTGAGTTGTTTGTGATGAAATAGCTTTAGTGTCGGCTGAACTCGTTCCTTTTAAGCCACCTCTATATTCTAAAGAATAGCTTAGATTAGGACTTTTGAATTTGTTACCTTCTCTATCTGTAAAAGTAATCCAATCTCCAACTTCCAATGCTGGATTACCTCGCCAAGATAAATTGTATGGGTAAAAGTTTAAATTCCTTAATTTCACATACATATCATCTAATAATGTTTGTGTCATAGAATTATTAGATAACTTTATCTGAGCTCCTTTATCGGAACCAGCTTTAAGTAATATAGTTTCACTACTACCTTCTTCATCAGATCTTACTTCACAAGAAATACCGCCAAGCTTGTACATTAATTCGTTCTTTTTTAGGCCTTTCATAAAGTATTCACTTGGCGTTATTTGAAAGCGTGGATCTGTCAGATTTCTTATAGTTAAAAGTCCATCTCTATTAAAATGAGCGTATCCGCATTCAAATTGTGCTATCATTCCAATTGCTTGTCTATAAGTACAGTTTTTAGGAGTTTTTATTCTAACCGTGCTTAATCCATTAAATGACGATAAATCAACTTTAATACCAGCTTTATTAGCAATATCAATTGCAATATTTCTTATTGTTTCCATTTCAGGTAATTCTGACTTGTACATTCCTTCCATATAAACGAAACTGTCTAAAGCTTTAATTGTGGTCTTTTTCTCATTTCTATCAGGATCTGATTCTGTAATATAGAAAGTTCCCATATTAACATATTCATATTCAGTTGGCTTATATCCAACTAATTTAGCTGAACCTATCTTAGCTGAGCCTACTTTTGCCGGTTTAACTGAACTGATATCACTTTCTGCATCATGAATTACAACACCTAATTCAATTACGATTTCGTCCATCTCTTCAAACTCTGTAATTACTGAACAAAATTCTATTTCTAAAGAGTTAGAATACGTAGAGCCAATTTGTAGGCTGTCTCCGACCATTGCACCATAGTCAAGTTTTAAATAATTAACATCATTACCAGTGTATACTTTATTTTTTGCAGTTATACGAGTGACAATATTTCTATCCATGCTTTTTATTTTTTCTAAAAATCTTTCTGAAACTTTTAACATGTATACTCCTTTCTGCCTACTGTTCAATAAAGTTCATTTCTAATCCTTCCCACTTCAATTCTTCAAATTTACCATTCCATGAATAAGAAGGAGCTGTTCTATCACCTACATAAAATGTTTTAACTCTTTGCCTTCCAATCAAGGGGTCTGGGTATTCAACTTGAAAGAAATTACTTTTTACAGCTTGCAAAATGGAAGAGACCTCTGAATCACTCAGAGGCCCCCACTTCATTGTTAATTTAATTTTCTCTGCAATTACATCTCGTACCATTTCTCCGTTAGCATTTCTGCCGCTAGAATCAGCATCAATTGCTTGTATCCCTACTGAATATTCTTTAGGATATCGAACAGTCTGTCCGTTTATTTTTAACATTCCAGACATAGTTTCACCTCTATATTTCAAGTGCATTATAACCAATTTTCCGATTATACTCATTAATTTTAGAAATAGCAATTCGAGCAAATTCTTCTCCGCCTATGTTTATAATTATATCACCATCCCGATTTTGCGAAGCTGATGCACCAAGAGAACTCACTAGGGACATAATTGCATTAACCAAAGAATTCTCTAGTTTAGAAATACCATAACTATTTACATTATTTGGAGAGGAATTGTTAAAATCAGTATTATTTATTGTACTTTGTGACGAATATAATTGGTCAGGCATACGCAGATTTTTAAAGTCTTTAAATTGATTATCTGGATTAAAAGGATTTGCGCCAGCTGGAACAACCATTTCTCCTTTATGAATCATTGCTAATTGGTCCTCAGGTACCCAAGGTGTTCCTTTAGCATAGCCATGTCCATGACCAATAACTTGAAGCATTCCTGTAACTCCGTATCTGTTTTTTGCATAGTTTATTGCTGCCAATGAATTGTCAAATCCATTAAAAATATTTCCATGACCTGGGAATTTATATGCATTGAATGTAGCAGATATTGTTTGTAGTAGCCCTTTTGCAAGGTCTCCTGAAATAGTGTTTACATCAACATATCCACCTTGTACTGCTTTTTCGTTTCCTCCAGATTCAGATTGCACTTGCCTTAACCAAGCACCAGTATATGTTTCATTAGAAGGTAATCCATTCATACTTAAAGCCTTTTTAATAACAGGCCTCCATCTTTCAACTCCAGTACCTTTTGGGGATTCGCTACCCTCATCAAAGAATTTTTTAACAAAACCGACTGCGCCTTCAGTCATCTTTGATATTCCACCTTTAGCAATTGACAGTGCGGGTTCAAACACTCCAGATAAATCAGTAAATTTTGATACAGCAGCATCTAATACTTTTTTAGGATTGGTTGCATAGTCCCAAATATTCGAAGCTAAATCTTGAAGATTATCTAGCCACCCACTAGTTCCTTTAGCATAATTTGGTATTTGATTTCCTGGTATAACCTGAGAACCTTTAGGTAAGTTAACTAACAAATTTCTTTGTTTAGGGAATAAACCAGCTCTTCCGTCAGGCAGCATAAACATTTCTTGATAACGGCTGCCAGCAGCATCATTAACCATTGCATACCCTCCTGGATGTCCATTGGTACCTTTTGCATACCTTGGAACTTCCCACGCAGTTAAACGATTACTTGATCCTACTGCTCCTAGTACCCAGTTAATACCATTGATGACTCCGTTTACAGCGCCCCCAATAACACTAACAATTCCATTACCAATCGCTGCTGCTCCTCTTTTCACAGCATTTACACCTCTGCTTAATCCTGAGCCTATTTTTTCACCCATTCCAGATGCCCAAGAAGCTACACTATCAAATGCATTTTTTGCATTTGATTTGATTGTGCTCGAATAACTTCCCATTTTTTCTTTCATATTCGACCATGCACTAATAGCATTATTTTTTGCTGTATTTGCTTTATCAGATACTGTACTTTTAACATTTTCCCAAGTATCAGATGTTCCTCTTTTTATTTCACTCCATTTATCTGAAACATTAGTTTTAATTGTAGATACTTTATCACTAACTGATTTTTTTGTATCTTCCCATTTTTCAGAGCTCCATTTTTTTACACTATCCCAAGCTTCAGATGTAGAACTTTTAATTCCATTCCACTTTTCATTAATCCATTTACCTAATTGTCCTGCTTTTTCTTTTACTGTATCCCAGTTTTTCCAAAGTAACACTCCTGCTGCAATAGCCGCTCCTATCGCTACTGTTATAGGTCCTCCTAAAATACCAACTACTGTACCAATCGCTGTTCCTACTGCAGAAAGCACTCCACTAAGGCCACCAATACTCGAAAGAAAAGTGAAGATTCCAGATAGAACTTCAACAACTTTCACAGCAGCTCCTATTACTTTAATCGCTCCTACAAATGTACCAAAAGCTATAACGAAATTTGAAAAACCTTCTGCGTGTTCTGAAAGCCATTGACCAATTGTAGACAACACGTCACCAAGTGATTTCAATACATCAACTACTATACCCCCTGTCCATTCGGCTAGGGGTTTTAATACATTGTTCCAAAAATAATCAAAAGCTGGCTTAAATGCGTCAATGACGCCACTAAGTAAATCAATAACTCCTTTTAACGTATCTAAAAATGCTGGTATTAAATCTTGAATAGTATAGCTTGCTAAAGGTAATAAGACGTTTTTATAGAACCATTCTAACCCTTCTCCGACCTTGTCAGCTAATGGACGAATGCTTTTCAGTAAATTTTTAACACTACTTAATAACGGCGTAAAATCAAGAGTTTTAGCCCAATCAGCAGTCGCTTTAGTTATACCATTTATGTGACTCAGAATATCATCAATAATTCCAAGAATTATTGAAAAGATTTCTCTTCCAGTATTATTAGATTCCCATGCTTTCTTTAATTGATCAGCAATATTACCTATTGTCTTAAAAATATTAGTATAGATTTCTAATATATTAGCAGCAATTGATTCGCCAGTACCGTCATTCCATGCATCTCTAAAAGCGGTCGCAACACTATGCAAAAGTTCTAAAATAGAGTTCCACATATCAAATATAGATTGTATAAGGGCAGTCCCTCTACCATCGTCTTCCCATGCTCTTCTAAATGCACCTGCTATGTCACCAATAATATTTAATACATCTGCTAATAATATTAGAAGATTTTCAATAAATCGCTGACCTGTGCCGTTAGTCCATACTTCCATAAATGACTTGCCTATAGCTTGTGCCAATCCTATTACTTCTTTTAAAGCATAGTTCCAAGCATCTATTACTTTTTTACCTTGATTATTCCAAGCATCTTGAAATGGTTTGAAAAAATCTTTAAGCAGATTTTTAAAGTTTTTCATCCACGCTGGCGGCTGATAATCACCTGTTGCTGCACCAAAATCAGTAGACGGCTTGTTAGGTTTATCTAAAGAACTATCATCCTCTTTGTCATTATTCAGACTCAATTTATTGATTTCGTCAAACCCCATCAATACTCGTTCTAATTTTTTCACTTTTTCCTTAGTTTTTTCTGCAGCATCTCCAGTATCTTCCAATGCTTGAATATCATCATAAAGTCCACTAGCCCCTGTCTTTGCTGCTTGATAAGTAGTTCCAAAAATAGATGCTATAAAAGCTGCAAATTGACCTGTTAACGTTGCAAGTGCATTCATTAACGTATTAACTGCTGGTAAGATCGCTGTGTAAATGGGATAAAAAGCAGTCATAAGATTAACTTTGATTTGATTTAAAGAATTAGAAAATTGTTCATTGGTCCTAAAAGCTGCAAACAAATTTTTGGCTAATCCAGATATTGCTCTTCCAATTAATTGATAAACAATTAATGATGGTAACAATCCACGCATCGACTGACCTAGCTGTCCAGTTCGCCGAGACATTCCTTGTGTTCCTCGATTAACTTTATTACTAGTTAAAGAAAATATGCTACCGAATTTACTTACAAAACCTAGACTATCTTTAAAGCCATTGCCTAATCCTCTTGATCCGTGAGAAAGAGCATTTTGCATACGATTAAATACTCCACCATATCTTGAAACTGCACGCTCTGATTGTTTCATTCCGGCTCCTGTTTTAGTAGCTCCATCTACAGCATCTCCTGTACGAATTGACGAAGATCCCAACGCCGTATTAATTCGTGCTAAAGCTTTTCTCAATGAATTAGCTCTATCTTCTGTTTTAGCATATTCTTTTTGCAATCTATCATTGTCATTAATTAATTTATTCATTTTGACTGATTGCTTTTGAATAGCTTCTGCCGTTTTGTTTGATGCAGGAGTATCTTTAAACTCTTTAAAACCATTTTGAAAAGTACCTTTCGGAATCCTTTGGTCTTCATACGTACTTTTTAATCCTTTTATTTTCTTTCTCATAGCTTCTATTTGAATTTCGTTCAGTGCCATTTTTTTCACAATGTTATCTAAAGAACTTGGCACCGAGTCAAATTCAGATTTTATCCCTTTGGCTAATCCCTTTGCTTGATCATGAAATTTAGTCATATTTGCTTGCGCTCTTGCGATTTGTTCATCGTATTTAATTGTTTTTCCCGTATCACCTTTTGCAGATGCATCTTGTCTTTGTGATTTTAAATACGCAACCTTCTCTTGTGCTGCTTTTGCTTGACCCATTTTTGCATTAATTTCATTGACCAGAGCGTCAACCTCTTTAGAAACTTTTGGTTTTGCTTTCCTTATACCTGATGCAAAGTTATTTCCAATATTACTTGATGCATCTTTGGTATTTTTAGAAATAGTATTAGTCATACGCTCAACATTTTTAGACAATTCATCCAATTGCTTACTAAACGCTTGTACGCCTTTATCTATATTTAGATTTTTTTCAGTTTTATCCATGCTATCTTTTGAAGTACCTTCAATTTTTTTTAACATAGAATCAAACTTAGGCCAAACTTTCTCCATAGCTGCATCGATTTTTGATAAGTTAACATCTAGCAGAACTTCTAATGTTTCAAGTTCTATCGCCATATTTTTCACCTACCTTTCTTCAATCATCTTTCGTTTCCTAGTTTCTTTAATAGCCTTGGCATTTTTCATTAAAATATCCTGATCTCTATACATTGAGTCTTCTTGAGTGTTGTATTCTTTTATTCCTTGATTAACCACTTGTTCAACGTCTTTCAAAAAAGGATATACTTCTTCAAACTTAGGGAATTTTTTTGGATCATTAAAAGCATAAACTGCTAATTTTTGTTGAGAGTAATCGAACATTGCTTTTTCTCTCAGCTCGTTTTCTTTACACTTTTTGTTGGCTTGAATCTGTACCATAAGCTCATCAAAAGTCATAAGCCAATATTCTGAAGCTGGGATGCCTGCTTCTACAGCTTGTGGATACATAGCCTCTAGAAGCTCACTTAAAGTGCTGTATGTTACAGCATGCTTTCCTCCTCGGTTACTTCCTGATCCAGAGATTCCCCATTTGTCTCTTCTTTCTCCGTTTTTTTCTTTCCGAAAAAACCAGATTCATCTAAGAAATCATTGATTTCTGCAAATAAATCCATTGTAGTTTTGCCTGAATCAATATATTTTTCGAATGCATCAACCATAACCTTATCTGTTACACCACTCGTCTTATTTGCTCCTTGCAAAATGATGAGTAAACTATTTGCAGGTGGTAATTTAAGTTCCCCTTGTTTTTTTACAAATAATCCCATGATACCTTCATCTAATCGCTTTTCAATGTTAAGAATAGATTTCCCATCTAATCGCAATTGAAGTGTTAAGTCACCAAATTCAAACTCTTTTGTTAAAGGCATATTTACTAAATTATTTTTTGACATTTACATTTCCTCCTAAATAAAAGAGCAGAGAGTTTCTCTGCTCTTTAAATTGTTGTTTATTTTGTTGTTGGAGCAGTGACAGGTGTAAAATCTGGTCCTTTGGATACTACTACAACTAAATTAAAACCAATAGCTTGATTGACTTCTGCTCCATCAAATTTATAATCTGGTTCTCCTGAAAAAGTTGCTGTTAATCCATCAGGATAGGTAATCGTGAAATCAAATGATTTGCCAGATTTTACCATAGTATGAATATCATTGAAGTTTGTTCCTTGATAAACGATAGCAAATTCTAAGCTTTCACTATCTTGTAATCCTTTAATATATGCTTTTTTTTCTGAACCCAAGTGAGTCACTTCTACTTTTTCAGGGTCTGTTCCTAATGCTGGAATGGATTTTACTGCTGCGATATCTTTTGAAGTTGCCCCATCTTTGTATGACAACTTAGTGCCTTTTGATAATAGCCCTTCAAATGCTGGTTCTCCAGCAAATATTTGTAAATCTAATTTTTTCATTGTCGCTACCTCCAAATTTTCATTTTTTATAAACATATTTTGTTACATTGTCAACTACACCAGTTAGTTCAACGATAACTCGATGCATATCAGCTGTGTTTGCATCTTTACTAGTACCTGTAAATCCTATAAAATTAAACTTCTCTATAACTAATGATGTCAATGCAGTCAAACTAGTATTTCCATATAACTCAATAGTAATCATCCAAGTTGTCTGTAACTCTTTTTTTTGCGAATCGATTTCTTTTGGTTGTGAGCTAGTTCTATATATCGCGGAAGGGAATGAGGTCCAGTTACTTGGATAATCAGTTGCAACTTTCTTAATCTCTTTAACTTGTGTAAGTAATTGATAAACAATAGGTTTCAAGTCAATCTTATTCATAATTCCCTCAGCCTTTCTTTAACATGCTTTATATATATTTCTGAAGCTTGTTCAATCATTTCTTGAAGTGACGGATACAAGAACGGTCTCGAGGGCTGACCTTTAGTTATGAAAAAATCTTGGCCTTGAATCGTAATTTTTGGAATACCATACATAGCTTCTAAGTCTATTGCTACTTTTTCAGCCGGGATAAACCAAGGTTTCTGCGAATAAACAGGCATTATTCCAGTCGGAATGTCTTTAGAACTTGCTTCTCCAATTTGCCCAGTACCAAACTCTCTGTAAATTGCTTGTTCTTTATCTGACCAGACACGGCCGACAAGATGACCACTCGCATCAACTACAACCTCATTTTTTAAACTTCCTGACAGTTCACCACTTCCGTATTTAATGCTGGAAGCCAAGCGTAGTTCTGCAGCTCCCTGAATCAATTCTGTAAGTTCAAAAGTCGCATCCCATGCTGCATCAGATATTAACTCTGTCGCTTTCTTGGTTTTACGTTTAAGGCGGTCTAAGCCTCTAATCTCAACACCCATTACACTCCTCTTTTCTTTAATGTGATATTTAAATGAGAAGAGAAAGGCTGAATTGACTCAATCTCATAATCTGGATCATTTTCTGGTTTAACATATAAACAAATGCCATCTTTTTCATTTCTATTTGGCTTTAACAAATCTCCTTGATATTTACAGAGTTTGATATAAGGTAAATGTTGACCATAAATTGTAGCTGCTACTTGTCCACCCGCAGACTGAATATTCATGTGTAGTTCATTGAACTCACTTGAATAGGTAACAACGTCATTTCCTTCATCATCTTTTTCAAGATGACGTTTTTTCAAGTATGCAACAACCAAATTACGTTTTCTTAGACGCATAGTATTTCACAACCTTTCCTATGCGATAGTTATTCAATCCAGATTTTAGCTTTTCAGGAATATCTGTAATAAAACTTTGAGAGACACCACCCTCTGAGCGTGAAGTCTCTCCCTCGTTCCCTTCTTGATTCCAAGTGATTATTACTAGTTGACGAGCGTAATAGTATAGCTTGTCTATCATTTTTTCTCTATTGGTATAATCAAGAACTAAAACAATAGCATCCTCTAACATTCCTTTGATTTTTTCAGATTCAGTCTCATCAATTCCAAGTCGAACAACAAGTGCTTTTGTGTGCTTGATTACTTCTTCTTTATCCATAAAGATTACCCCTTTATTCGCCCGTTCCTCCACCAGGAATAACAGTTTTAGGAACCCAAAGTTTATGCTTAAATTGAACGATACGAACATTTTTAGACTCATAAACACGTTCCCAGTTTCCTCCTGTAGCTAATTCTGCATTCGTAGGTGATGAACCTGTAACAGTTTTATTTGTAAATTTCACTCCGCGTGGATGCAATAAGAAGTGTTGACGGTTAACTAAAATATCATCTCCAGCCAATGCATCCCGGTCTGTTTCTGTAGGAACAGGAGCTGCCCCATTACCTAAACCAATAGCACCTTGTCCGAAAATATAGGATGTAAAAACATCTCCAGATACTGGCATTCCGTCATCAACAATTACACGTTTTCCCATGTAAGTAGGAATCTTCGTGTTGTTAGAATCTAATAAGAATTCAATCAAGTTTTGCTTACGTAAGTTCGCATAAACAGATGAATGAACCGCGATCGCAGTTAGTTTTTCTTCGGCATCACCTAGTTTATAAGATGCATCTAAGAATGTTTCGCCAGTAAACGCTGAATCATTACCAGTTTCAGCTGAAATATCCAAACTATTTTCATTCATCTTAGTAGAAGCTGCTCCAAACACACCTTTTAAGACGCTTAACAAAGTAGCTTGTTGACGACGTGCCCAATAAGCAGCGACCAAATCACCGATCGCACGCATAGGATCATCCCCAGATAGAGCCTTAGATAAATCATTTACTTTCCATGCTTTACCTCGCATTAAAAGAGCAGCAACATCTTGACTAGCGGTAATTTTATCTGTTTCTAAAGAATCTGTATCAGATAACACTTCATCTTCACCAGTTAAGTCTTGCCAAAACGGCATGTTAATCAGCTTACCACCAGCAGTTGCTAACGCATCTAGTTCTGGGTCTTTCACAACAATACCTGACTGATACAATGCTGATAATTCAGCTGTACGTTCAATAACATAACTATTGAATACCTCAGGTACGATGACATCTTCGATCTTCGTTTTCGCTGCAAATATTTGCAAATTCATTTTAATTAAACTTTTTTCCATTTTTTCTCCTACTTTCTATTTATTAACTAATGCTTGTAAAGCTTTAGCTTTTTCTGGGTCTTCTCGTAGCAATCTTCCTTGTTCTGTAAGGTTTAAAGTTTCAGGCGCAAAAGGGTTTGTGTCAGGAATAGATGCATTCGATCCTAGCGGTGAATCAACCGAACTCAACAATGCCTGGTCAACAGCAATTTTTAACGCTTCGTCCCAAGCCTTTTTAAACGTTTTGACATCTTCTAAAATTTCTTCTGCTGTATCACCTTTAATACGCGACGCTAATTCTTTGCTAATTCCGATTGACTGCAACTGGTTACCTTTTTCTACAAATAATTGTTCCTGTCTAAATGCTTCTTTTTCCTTTTCGAAATCTGACTTCTCTTTGTTGAGTAATTCTTTTTGTCGTTCTTCCTCACTAAGTTTTGCTAAACGAGCAGCTTCATTTTTTTCTTCTTCGAGCTCTTTCTGCCAACGTGACTTTTTGCTTTTGACAATAGAATCAACTTCTTTGTCATCTTTAAAACCAAATTTTTCTTTAATTGCTGTAATTTCTTCATCGCTCAACTCATCTACATTCAACTTTTTGGATGTTTCAGAACCGTCTGGAATATCTGTTTCATCTTTTTCAGCAAAGAATTGTAGATTTAATAGCAACAGTTTTTTTTGTTCCATAGTTAGTACTCCTTCCATATCTTTTAAAGTGGATAAATGCTTGCACTTCCGGAGCTTTTAACGTCATCACGCTTGGACATAATAAAAAGCCCAGCAGTTGCTAAGCTTTCGTTTCTATCAGTTTATAACCTGAGGTTCAATTCTCTAAAATCCAAATAAATCACAACCCTAATATTTTTTTCTTTTGCAAGGCTATCTTTTCTTCTGGATACTTTTCTTTAAGCTTATCCATCCATTCATTATAAGTAGTTGCACCTCTGATAGGCATTGTATCGCCACTGATCGGATCTATAGCTTCCCTAGGAAGGTTCAATATTCGTTTACTATAGATAATGGCAATTGTTCTACACCAGGGATGGAATGGAGGATATGTTCCGTTAGCCCCATTAACAACCGCTTTGGAAACTAAATAGACTTTATGATCTTTATTTTTACAGATTTTAGAAGTTTTCAAATCTAAAACTGCGACAAGCATATAGTATTTTATGCCTCTATTTTGCCATGCTTTAAGTTTCGCTTGATTTGACATATAATTCGCTTCTGTACGAATCAAACGCCTTGCAACACCAATAGATCGGTCAAACTCTCTAGCTATTGTCTTAGCCATTTCAAACTCTGACATTCCTGTCATTGACTCAACTGTGAACAACGCTTCTAGCCTTGTTGCTAAAGCTTCAGTATCACTCCACAAACGTTTAGAATAATTTGATCCATGCCAATGACTATCAAGGATGTTCTTTGTGTATCTAGTCGATAACTCTTTAAACTGATAACCTTTTTTATTCCATACTTCAATTACAAGGCCGTTCTTAGCATTTTCTTTAGCTTGTCGAATAACTGATTCAGCAGTTGCTTCACGATAGGATTCATGAATAACATCGATATAGAACTCTGTTTGCTTTTCTAGCTGTACATTAGCAATTTGTTTAGAAACTAAAAAAGACTTGGCTTTTAAGTCCTCAGCTTTAGTTATTCGTTTTTTAAATGCTAAACTGGTTAACTTTTTCTTGGCTTCCTTTTGTAGAGTAGTATTACTTATTTGTTCAGACAAGACCTTTAACTTTACAAGTTCCGAAGGGGATACAGTTTCGTTCAGCAATCTCCTTGCTTCTTTTTCATCTAACCCTGTACGCTTTTTTGACCTATCAAAGAGCTTTCGGGTTTGTTTAGTCAAGTAGTATTGTGCTTGACGATAGGCTATTATTAATTTATCCTCTAGCGCTTTTGCCCCATCATTAATTCTTTTTTCCGCTTTAATATTTCGTAATTGCCAGTATGTTTGTTCGTCCTGTTTCTTTTTTTTTGCCATTTAATTAGCTCCTGATTTTTCATCACGATTAACTATTTCTATATGATTTGGATATTCTTTTGCTATTTCGCATAAGTTTTCATAAAGAATAGTCACTATATACTGAGAATCTTTGATAATACCTAACTGAATAGATCCATCAACATCAATCGTTGCGGCATGTTGCTTTATCAATACATTAGTCACAGCTATATATAGAGCTGATACACCAGCACAAATAATATCTTGTCCTTTTGGGGCAAAGTTTGCATGTCCTGAAATGGAATAACTTACATACTGATTATTTTCCTTTTTAAATAGTGCTGTAATCATCGTAGTTATCCTCCTCAGAACCTTTATCTAAATCGCTATGGCTATCTTTAGCTTGTACACCATACGCTTTCTGATTGAGCTCAATAGCTTTCTCTTTTTCAGTATTAAGCTGTTTTAGAACCTCATCAACATCGTCTATATCAGGCAACCATCCCAAAAGAACTTTAAGGGGCAAGATGCCAGCTTGATAAGCGCTAACGATTTGATTTATAATATCGCTAGTATTGACAGGCAAATTAGGCTTAAGCTTGATTTTTGTTCCTTGAGCATCAATAGAATTATCTTTAACTTTTAGAATGGTTTCAAATAGTTCCATTCGTTTCCTCAAACCTTTAATCATGTATCTTGATTTAACAGACATGAGTTGTAGCAAGCCAAACAATTTGTATTTCATCGCTTCTCCACTAACATTACCTGAAAACTTTTCATCATTCATATCTGGCACATACGTAATCTTATGGATATCATCTAGAATTGCTGATCTTAAAAGATTCACTCCGTCTTCATTTAATTCTTTAGTAAGATAGCCAGCATCTACTTCACTTGGCAACGCACCTGTTTGAAGCATTTTTTCTTTTGCTAACTTTTCACCATCTCCATCTTCCAACATAAACCCTCTTATGAATAAAATTGCGTCAACAAAAGCTTCTTTATCATTTAATCGATCAGATTGCAGTAGATTGTATGCGTCAATTAATGATATAGCTTGTTCAAAGTCTCCTTGCTTCTCTTCGTTGTTTCGGTATTCAATCACCGGAACTGCTTTAAAATAATGTGGTTTAGCATTTATAAACAAGTACTCACCAGATCCTCTTGATTTAGCATGATAGGTTATCACTCTGTTGTCGTTATAATACTTAATTACATAATGATCTATCCCCCCTTGAAGTGTTAACACTGGCTGATAATGAACGGCAAATAAAGGATTTTTGTCTACTGTATCGTCTGTCACTAAAAAGATACCTCTTGGATCAATACATTTGATTTCTAGCTGTGTGGCATCATTATCCTTAGTCTTTTTCAAATACACAAGCTCATATCCAACGCCAAATGTAGACAAATCTTTCTCTAGTTCAGTATCGTGAGAGACTATATCTACCCGATCGTAAGCTTCTAAAATAGGACCAATATTTTTATCTGACTCTGCAACATATGAAATTGGATTACCTACCATAAAGCCTACATTCATATCAACAACATATTTTGCATGATTGATCAGCACTTTATTATTAGGTGCTCCTTCATTTTCTTTTGTTCGTTTTAAAATATCATGTTTACCATCATAATAATCTGATAGTTTTTGTAATCTTAATAACTCTTCCACATGTTTGTTGATACAAAAATTAAGAAGTTCAGCTGAAGGTTTATTCAAATCGCCAGCTATCTGTCTATTAACTACTATTGACACAATATCACCTCTCTTAAAATCCAAATTTAACTTTATTCGTAATGCTTACTTTTATATTTCTCATATCATCGCTAAATGCATATCGCGTAGCATCAATTGTGTGATTATCTTTATCTTCTAATCTTGGCTTAGGATTGCCATCTTTATCAGTTTGATAATCAATGTTTTCAAATTCATGTGCTATGTTTGGTGTTCTCAAAGGGTCTATACAAATGAAGTCTAGATCGTCAAGCCATCCTTCCCCGTATTCAACTGAATCAGGTCCCTTTTTCACTCCATATAGTTTCTTTATGGAATGCTCATTAATAAGCTCAGCTATCGATTTTGGTTCAGCCGAATCTGCACCAATCCTATCAGCTTCATATCCTTTTGCTTTTACTTTTTTAGCTAATTCCCTATTACTAATTTTCACACCATATATCTCATCAATAGCATAGATACCATTTTTCTTTTTATCATAATGCCATCGAACGAACGCTAACGGATCAGTAGCATAGCCGAAGTCAAGACCGTTTCTGATATTATCAAAATTAGCAACCATTTCATCAGTTATACAGCCTTTCTCCACTTTTAGGTTACTGAATGGAACTACTCCAGAACCGATTGCTTCACCATCGTATTCCCATCTAGCACGCAAAGGATTTCTATCTCTTGCTGCCTCCACTTCTCTCAAGAATTCTCTCGAAATAAAAGGATTATCTTTATAAGTAGAGTGATGAACAAATGTATTCTCAGGTTGGAAACTAGATTCATATTTTTTGTTCACCCAAGATTGTCGACGTTTTGGCGGGTTGTAGCTGAAAAAGAATTTATAAAAAAGACCATCTCCTAATTCACCACGTAAAAGTGAATTGGTAATGGTCGTTACTTCATCTTCAGTTTTAAACTCGCCTAACTCCTCAATCCAGCCAATCGCAAACGGGAATCTACTATCTTTTAAAGACTTGATTCTTTCGGGATTTTGGGCACCTCTGAAAATCATATAATTCCCACGAGGTATGTATGTGATTCTTAACGGTGATTTATTAAATTTAAATAGATGCGTTACCCCTTGCTGTTCAATCGCCCACTTCATTTGCTCGTAGATTGATTGTTCTAATGTATTATCAACATATCGAATGCCAACCGCATTGACAGCATACCTCATAAGTAATTGAGTAATAATATGTGCAATATCTGATGATTTACCAGAACCGCGTCCACCCTTACAAACAATATTCAGTATGTCCGAGTTAAGAGTTGCTCTCCATACCGAATGAAATTTTTTCGGTAATAATTCTGATAGTTTTTTCTTAACCATCATCATCACCGATATCATCAACAAATACTGGCATTTCAGTAACTTCTATTTGTTGCTTGTCAGTGAACAGCGCATGACGTTTACCAAGTAATTCGGCTGCTTTAGTCCTCTCTTCCGTACTAGGGGTATATTCATAGCTTTTTTGATGAGTGAATACTTCTCCTTCATCATTAGTTGTTTCGGTATTATAAACACCTTTCATTTTTTCACCACGCATGGTGCTAGTGAGATATTCTAGGACTTCTTGTGCATCTGCAACTCTTTCGTTCTGCATCTTTTCTAGCTGTTCATCAATATATCGCTTCACGTTAGCATCTGTTAGCAGTCTACTTGCATTCACTCTTGCTGTGGTGTCTTTTTTTATGTTTGGATATGCGACTTTATACGCTCTCGTACCATTCATATCAATCAGCCATTCATCAGCAAAAACCTGATGTTTTGGATTCCTTATCATGTTATTCACCTCCTATGTAATTTTATGTATAAAAATAGACCACTCACTAAGTGATCTATTATAATTCTTATTGTCCCTTTTTTGCTCTATCCCATTCAGTTTTTAGATATTCACGAAAAATATTACGTATACGAGTAATTGAATTATCAATCAAACCTCTCATTTTACTAGCGTAAGTTTTATCAGTTTTTGGCAAATACATATCGTAGAAACCTGGGCTCGCTTCTCTTGCCTCTATATCTTTTATAATATTTACAGAATCTGATAATTCTTTCTCAATAGCCTTATGCTCGTCTTTTTTGCTGAAATGAAGTAATATTTTTTCTGCAGTTAAAATGGATTCTTGTATACAAATCATTAATTCATCTTCTTTTTTTAATTGTTTTATTTTTAACTCCCTTTGTCTATCAATATAAGTTGATTCTTGAATCGTTTGCTTCTCTAAACCACTTAATTCCTCTTCAATATCTTGCATTCTGCTAACCAATATTTTAATATCGAACAGATAAGATAAATATTTACTAACTAAGTTTCGTACCTCGGTAATCCATTCTATTCTTGCCTTTGCTTTTAAATTAGCGTCAATTTGTTTTTGAGTTATTTCTTTTTGAAGTTCTTCATTTTTCTTTGTCTGTCTATAATTAATATATACATTTGCAAATATTCCCGCTATAGTTCCGCCAAAAGGAACCCATAGTTGCCACCATTCCATCTAAAGCACCCCTGATAATTTTTTATTTAAGTATACCAAAGGTTTAGTTTTTATAATAGCAGCACTCGCAAACATGTAGAAAAAAAGAGAAGGCTCTTCACCTCCCCTCTAAGAGAACGTATCAGTTTGCGAGTGATAGTGTGATCAGTGTTAGCAACGAGATAATATTTATTTTTGATTTCCTTACACTTCTCACACTACTAATTTACCATGTGAAATAACCTCGATAGTGCACAAATAGTGCAAATTATATATCTAAATTTAATTCTTTTGCGATTTCTTCAAAAAATATTCTTTGTAATTCGAAGGCCTTTCTTCTACTACAAAATATTTTTCCTTGATCAATTAATCCTTGCATAGTGAATCTAGGCCGTTTTTTAAAATGAAGCTCTTGAATGATAGTGATGGTATCCTCACACGATTCACTAAGCACTTTGTCAATGATGCGTTTATTCCGTTCTAAGCTTGCTAGCCGCCTGTCTTGTTCAATCGTAATAAGTAAATTGGCAGCAGCTTCATTATTTCCGTGTGATCCTTTAATGCCACTGTTCAAATCACTTTCTCTATATGGATAACGTAATTCTTCTTCGCGTTGCCGAATATAGTCATCGGTTTTATAATAGTCTCCTAAAATATCTTTGATATAGTTAAATGTTGACGTCCGCAACTAATCATCATCTCCTAATACTGTTATCGGTCTACCATATTTCAAAATTTTCCATTCGCCATCTTTTGTATTGGTTTTATTCATATGATTTCTTTCATCACGAGCAATTGTATAATTGAAAAATAAATCGGCTTGTTCTGATCCATGCAGGTACTCAACATAAACGCCGTCTACTTGACGGCCCAGTATATATAATTCTGGATAACTTAGCATTGTTGTTCTCCTTCAAGAGATATAGTCGCACCAGTGATTTTTAAGCCAATTAGTTTACTTAAAACCATAATTGCTTCATCAACCAGCAATCCATCTCGTTGAATAGAACTGGCAAATGTAAAGCGGTCCATCATTACAATTTCTTCCACTGTCACAGGATATGGAATATTTACACCTATCCTTTTTGCAATTTGCTCAATAGCTTGAACATGCGATTTATTCGATGCTAAAATATACTGGCCTGTTCTAGCTGATTCTTTAACTAGCTCTGTTGTTTTTCCAGTCCCTCGACCTTTAGCAATAATTTTCATTTATTTGACCTCCTTACTTAATCCCCAGCACTACATAGCCATCTTGTTGGGCGTAATCTGTAATGTATGTTATTTCTGCAACATGAAAATTGCCTGTATACTTGCCATCTTCATCACACATGCCTTCTTGAATTTCAACACTGGTGATAATTTTGAAAAATCCGTTGTCTGATCCTTGAGCATTTACCAAGACTTCAATGTCACCGTAGATATCTTGTAATTCTTGTATTTTAGCTATTGCTTCTGAACTATTCATTCCGATCCCTCCAATAACTCACTATTCTCGTAGATATTACCAACAATCTCAATATCGTCGGTAACTTCAAATAAATCCTCAGATATATTTTCCCACTCATATTTAAATGCACCATTTTCAAAAATTACTTGTCCGTGCACTTCTTGATGGTCATCCCAGCCAATATCCCCCTCAAAAATCTCCACGCCATTCTCGTCTTTTAGTCCTGTTGATTGCATGAGCGCGGTCTCAATCAATGGTATATCAAATAATTCATCATATTTAGGTAAATAAGGAGCCAAATCACAAGTTGTTTGTTCTGGATCGCCCCAAAGGTCAATTTTAGCCACGTACCACATTTTTTCGGCATAATAAGCTCTAAACTTCGGTATCATCTTCTTCACTCACTTTCTTAAATTACAACATCAAATCACCAAGAAAAGCTTTTTTCATTTCCTTATAGATGGTTAGTTCATTTTCTGCCGTCGCTATTTCATCCGTGATATGATCCATCATCCGAACAAAGGCTTTTTGGGTTTCTCGATTGAATAACTCTATTGGAAAATTACCAATTTCCTTTTCTTGTATATTGATACCTGTTGCATACTTTGCAATAAATTTGTCTACATTTCTTTGTAGAATTAAATTAAAATACTTAGGCTCAATTCCATTTTGAGGAATGATCACAACTTCCTTTGTTGGTACTTCCCTAGGATATTCTAGAAAGTCTATTTGGCCTTTCGTAGCCGATATTTGAATGGTTGATGTTCCAGCAGGATAAATGTATCCCGCTTTTGCCCTTCCAAATTCTGCCACATCTTCTAATTTGACACATTCAAAGTTATCAAAATCAATCATAATAGGCTCAATTGCTCCCCTTCCGCCGGTTCTGCTCTCTTTATTGGTCGTTTTGGCTTTTTACTGTCCTTATACCCAACATGTTCCGAAAAGAATGAAGCAAACTCTTTTATTTGTCTATCAGCTTCTGGCGTAGTTCCGACTAAATCATTCATCATTTTGGCTAGCTCGATATTATTTTTTGCAATCTCTTGCTCTGTTTGTTTCATTTCTGCCATTATTTCAGATAATGGCTTTACAGGTTCTGGTTCAAAAGTATCAATATAACGTGGTATGTTTAGATTAAAGTCATTTTCTTTCAATTCTTCGATAGTAACTACACTGCTAAACTTATCAACTGCTTTTCTTGATTGGAACACTTCTAAAATTTTAGCAACATGTTCGTCTTCTAAAACATTCCAAGCCTTTTCCTTTTTAAATTCATTGCTGGCATCAATGAATAAAATATCTTTATTTAATCGGTTCTTTTTTAAAACTAGAAGAACCGTCGGAATATCAGTATTCATAAATGCTTTTGCAGGTAGTCCAATAACGGCATCTAGCAGATTCTTTTCAATAAGTTTCTTGCGAATCTTTTCTTCTGCAGCACCTCGAAACAAAACGCCGTGCGGTAAAATAATAGACATCACACCATTTTCTTTTAGTTGATGGATACCTTGTAATAAAAAGGCGTAGTCTGCTTTTGATTTTGGTGCTAATACATCAAAATCCGAAAAACGCTCTTGTTCTAAATACTCTTTTAATGGATTCCAAGGGAGCGAGTAAGGTGGATTCATGATGACCGTTTCCGATTTAGTCGCTGGTACTTCGTCAACAATTTCAATAGAGCTAAACTCAGTTGATTTTGTTAATTTGTATATTGCTTTAAATTCACGGCTTAATGAATCACCATGCAGAACTACGGCATTTATATTTCTGATTGCTAAATTAAACAAGAGAAATGGCAATGCACGATCTGAAAACTCCTCACAATAAAACTGTGCATCAGGATTTTCTGCATATCGTTTAATTGTTAAACCGCCAGTTCCTGCACAAATGTCTGCATTGGAACGAGTTGGCCCAAGAACTCCACTGGCTACCCGAATAATTCCATCTGGTGTAAAATCTTGTTTCTTGCCTTTTCGGTCTGAATGTTCCGCTTGAAAATATTCTGTGAACCAATCAAATGAAAGGTCTTGTTCTTCTTTAAAAAAGTTGGTAAATAGTAGTTCTCGTTCGCTTGGACTACTTAATATTTCAATCAATTTATAGGAAGCATGAAAGCTTTCATCAACACCTAGCAGTTCATTTATTTTTTCTGTTGTTAATTTCATCGTTTTTAAAGGAGCAAAAAGCTTTTTAATTGCGGCCGCAAACCTCCACTCCTTTCTTACAAATTAACTGGCTCTTTTTTATAACCAGCATCAATCAAAATTCCCTCAATCACATAAAGGTCCGTTTTATGCTTTAAACTAGCCTTAAATTTCTTCGCAATATTTCTAGCTGTTTCTAAAGAAACGACTTCATATGTTTTAGCCAATGCATCCGCAATAATAGCGGATGTTGGCGTGTAATAAATCTCCAGCAAAATGAACACTCACTTTCATTTCATAAATCTAATTTAAATGTTCAGCTTTATATTCCCAAAATTTGCTTCTAGGCATTCCTAACGCTTCTATGATTGCATTCACTGAATAACCAACCCACTGCAAATACAAATATTCTTGAATGGTGAACTTGTCTTTATCAATTGAGCTGATTGGTTTAGATTTATCCATTGTTTGCTCACCAATATCATTACCAAGCATTTTAATTTGACGATAGACCATGCTTTTTGGATGTCTATACCAATCTGGGTTTTCATTCATTAACTTAAGCATTTCTTTTCGCTTTTGCTTTTTTTCAGCTTGAATACGTGCTATATCTTCAAAAATTACACTGTTCATTTTTTAACCTCCTAAAAAGGCAGATCATCATCGCTAATGTCGATTGAATTACCTGCGCCTGCGAACGGATCTATATCTCCACCAAACAACATTTGTTGGCTGTTATTTTGCTGATTTAAGCCTTTGTTTTGATTTGCGGCATAATTACTCTCGAAATCATTTTGAACGCCTGTAACGCTATTCTGCGAACTCTGAACGCTATTTCTATTCTCGTTGGTGCTTTTTGACTCTAATAATTGGAAGCTTTCGCAAACAACTTCAGTCACATAGACACGTTGGCCTTGTTGGTTGTCATAATTACGAGTTTGAATTCTTCCAACAACTCCTAATAATGTTCCTTTGCGAGCATAATTAGCCATTGTTTCAGCAGGCTTACGCCAAATTACACAGTTGATAAAATCCGCTTCTCGTTCGCCGTTTTGGTTTGTAAAATTACGGTTCACAGCAAGAGTAAAGCTTCCAACTGCAGAACCACTTGCGGTGTAGCGTAAATCTATATCTTTCGTCAGCCTTCCGATTAATACCACATTATTTATCATTCAAATCACTCTCCTTAACGAACACACCGTTGACATTTTTTCCCTTACGATCTTTAATCTCGTTATACGCTTGGTTCAGACATTCATATAAATCCATATCATTTTGCATAGCGAGAATAACTAGTGTCACAACAACATCACCGATACCATCCCTTAAATCATTTTTATTATTTCTTGCTAATGCTGCTGCGACTTCTCCGACTTCTTCAACCACTTTTAGCATTTGTTTCTCAGGCTCTGCGATATCTAGATTTTTTTCTCTTGCCCATTTCTCAATTAATTTAACTAATTCATTCATCATTTACCCTCCAAGTATTCTTTTATTTGTCTATCAAGCTCAGCTTGTTCCTCTGACGAAAGTTTCTCTTCTTCTTGCTTCTGATTGTTAGCCCACTCAGGTAACTTTTCTTGTCTCATTGGCACCTTAGAATAGGCTGGCAGTTTATTTGTTTGAGATAAATCATATTCATCGTTATAACGATCATCACGTATCCAACGAAACAATTCTTGTGGATGGTACCAATCGTTTAATTTAATATACGCAAGATAGTCTTTATATCCTTTTTTAAACGACTCTAAATCTTCTTCCGTCTTGAACTTCTTTAAAAATTGTTCTCTAGCTTTTTTCTTGTTGGTTTTCTTTGGATAAGTTTTCCAAACTTTTTCGAATAATTCAGGCATAGTTGAGCTTGGCTCAACACTATTCTTTTTTTTATCCTTAACTAACCTATCCTTACCTAACCTAACCTGTGTATCCATTTGGTATCCCATACGGTTGTCATCTGGTATACCAAGATGGTTTTCACTCTCTATAACCTCGGTTTTAAAGGTATATGCCTTACTATTTTTCTCAGCTAATTCAGCCTTTTCTTCTTGATATAGAGTTGGTTTGTATCGATCATTTCGAATATAGTTATGAATTTTCCAATGCTTGATAACAATAACTCCGCTATCAAAAACTAAAATGAATCTTTTGGCCATTAATAGCTTTAAATCATCATCTCCACATCCAACCATTCGTTGGATTTTCTTAGGATTATTAATAAATCCATCATCATCCGCTCGCATTGACAAATGAAAGTAAAGAGATTGAGTTGACAGCGGCATGTCTAAAAATGCATCGCTATCAATGATGGTCTTTGCAAACATTCTTCTTTCAGCCACCGTTCTATCCTCCTATGTTTAACTTCTTACGTTCTTCGATGTTTAATTTCACTGGTTTAATTTGATACTTATTCAAGAAGTTCTTAGTGCCTATTTGGTGCTCCTCTTGATGGTGCTGACGACATCCTGCATAAAATGTGAATGTTTCATGATTAATTTTTTTACGATTACGCCCCATACCAACAACCTCAATGTGACAAACGTCAGCATGCTTACCGCAAATACAGCACTTACGATATTTCAGGCAGTAATAAAACCATTTGTTGTTTTCAAGCAAGTATTGGTATCTTTTTTCCAATGGTATATCGTTTTTCAAAATGAACTCAATCAAGAAACCGATCCACTCAGTCGCTTCATTTTTGGTAGCTCTACTATGTTCAAAATAAACACCACTCTTAGCCTCGTAGTAGTATTTCAAGACACTTTCAATCCATTTAGGTTCGTCATAGCTCCAACGTGCCACATCGGCTATTAGAACGTGAGAAAGTGCATTCTGTTTTTGAGACATTTGTCGATTATCTAAGAATTCAACTTTCGCTAAATTATCATCGTTATTAGCCAGAAGTTCGAGAAAATTTGAATTTATTTCATCCTCAAATTCGATGGCCAATTTATTCCCTTTATGATTTATGATTTTTCCAATCATTCAATCACTTCTTTTCTTTTTTTGCCTTTTCTGCTTGGTTCGTAGCTTGAGCGATTAGACGGCCAATCATTCCATAATGTTGTTTGTTCATTTGTTCTAGTTTTGTTATTTTATCTAATTGTGGATAGCTCTCTTCAATCCATAAATTTAAACGCTTAATCATTTCTTCTGTTGCATCAAAACCAACGATTTCGCTCAATGCTGATAATGCTGCTTCTGTTTTTTCCAGGTCTTTCACTTCAATTGTTGGAGGCTCTGGTAAATCTTCACCTCTATAGATATATAATCCTAGCCCATGTTTTGCTAACGCCTTAACAAATGCACGTTTCAATGCTTTATTTACCTGCGTCATTGTCGGCGATGTTACATCGTTATTTTTAAAATCTAAAATAGGGTATATTTCTGTTTCTTCGACTTCTTTAAAAAGTACAGAGACTTCTACATATGAACCACCATTTGTTGTCTGATATGGTAATTCTTTTGATACTAAAAACTCTTTTCGCTCTCCCTTGACTACCATCCAATGTTCAAACTCACGAATAGAAATAATGGCGTTTGGATCATGCTTCTTCATAAGTTCGTGAGCATCAGACCACGATAGATAATTGAACTTTCCTTTTTGTTGTATACGTTTTGATACATCTATTTCAGTCATTTTTTGAAAATCCGTAATAATCTTTTTCTCAGTCATTTAATAGCGCCTCCTTGTATACTTTGCCTAAACCGATGTAATCAATCTTTTCTAAATACTGTTGGTCAAATTCTTCTATTACATCTACAATGCTATTTTGAGTGACAATAGCTGTTAATTCATGACACTTTAGCTGTGCTTTTTTATCATATTTAAAGATTTTAAAACACATCTGAAACACTCCATCTTCATCTGCAATTTCATTTCCGAAAAAGTCAGTACTATCAATTTCATCGTTTTCATATTGTTCCTTGTTTTGCTTTTTAGGCGGCTCTGTTAAAAATCGATCTAATGCATCTGCTTCACTACGATTCATTCACAAGACCTCATTTCTGTGATATAATTTTCTTGTATAATTTTTGTATGCGACTTATTGCTTGCCGGCTTAAGTCGCTTTTTTGTCGTCATGCGACACCTCTGCGCTCTTTTTGTTGCGCAATGTATATTTTATTTTTTTGTTGCTGGTACCATAAATCAGCAAGTTTTTTCGTTTGTTCTAATTTGTCTTTTCTTGTCATTTCTTAACCTCTCTATCTTCAAGTGCCAGATCATAAAACAGTGTCCAAATTATGAATAAGCCGATATATATATTTTGGATAATCGGATTAAAATTTCCGCCTACTATCAACCCCAATCCGAAAACGATTAGCAATACTGCAATTCTTCTTAAGTTATAAATTTTTCTCATTTCATTTCTCCTTAAATATGCATTCTATTTTGAATCTCTAAGTATCTTAAAAATTCGAGTTCTTTTTCAATTTGATAGCCTTTTCCTTCGGTCAGTTGTTCTGATTGTCTAAGCGCTGCTCTATCGTCTTTTAGTTGTTTACGCTCTTTTTTGATTTGGTTGAGTATCCAGCTTTCTTGTTCAGTTGTATAAGCCATAATATTCTCCTTACGCAATGTCGTTTAAGTCAAAGCTCATTTGTCTTACAACTGTTTTTGTGGCTGTAGACGGCTCCCAGTCATTGATATACTCAATTACCATTGGATAATGTTTTTCTCTTAATTGTGATCGGGTACCCACACCTGTGATTTGCTTAATACCTGAATTAATATCTTTGTAAAGCTTGCCACGCTGTTCCTTTGTGATTTTTCCAAATCCTCTTGCAACTTCTGCTACTCGTTGATGAACTCGACGTGATAAGTAGCCATAATCATCTGCACCGATTTTTTGATTGTCTTTTAAGTCGGCTACTTCTTTTTCAATTACATCTACACGCTCATTTGTTTCTTCATTTGCTGATAAAGCAAGCATCGCCAATTGTCTTTGCGAGGTTGGAAGTTTAGGCTGTTGAATTTCTTTTTCCATTTGATTAAAAGCTTCAATGTATTTCAATTTAAATTGCAAAGCTTTTTGACCTGTGAATCCCATTGCTAATAATGTAAATCCGTCACGGTTCATAATTACTTGGCGATAGGATTGTTTGTTTTGTGGATGAATGTAGGTATCTTCGTAAAATAGGTCGGCATAATTTTGTGCCACCCCCTCTTTTAATTCATCAATGGCTTTTAGAACAACTTTGTGTTCTTTTCCGAAAGTTTCTGCAACTTGTAAACTACTTGTTACTGCTTGCTGGTTTTTCATTATTACTAAATTGTTCATTTGGTTTACTTCCTTTCTGGTATAATTTTCTTATCAGCAAATGGTCTGCTGAAATAATTCATAAGGTGGTGATAAAGATATGAATATTTCTAATTGGATTGAACTATTGGGTATTGTTGCGTCATTCTCTCTTTCAGCGGTTGCAATTTGGCAATCTCGTAAATCGATTAAATTAACCGAACAATCAATCATTGATTCTAATAAACCTTACGTTGTATGTTATCTAGCTATGACCGACGTAGGTTTCTTTGAAAAATACTTCGTTATAAAGAATTTTGGTAATACTCCAGCTAAAATTATTGAAATACAATCTTCAGCAAAAATATCTAGCGTAGGTTCGAACTTATATTTACAATCGTTAACTAATACTGTAATCGCACCTTCGCAGAAATTTGTAACAGCTTTTAACTCAGAATATAAAAAGAATGAACTTATTGAAGTTAAAATTGTTTTTGAAGACTATTCAGGGAATAGATACAACGAAACATTCTTATTAAACCCTGATTTTTCAGCTGACATCGCATATCATAGAAATAATTCAACAAAATATGGTGATGAGCATAATGATCTAAGAAATATTTTACATTCATTTGCAAAAAACAATTTATAATCGTGTATAAGTTGCTCTGTAGTCACTTTCAACTTTTATTTTAAGAAGTTCCGGTTTTATATATCGGGCTTCTTTAATTTTTGCCACTTCTTCTTCAATAACTTTAGTTAAATCATCTTCTTTACCTACAAAAAGAGACAAATTAATTTCTGTTGGAATCAAAACTTCCTCTGTCATTTTTTCATCTCCCATTCTGATTTTGTTCCACTCCTGATATAATGTTCTCAATTTTTGCTTGACGAGTAGTTATTTTCCTAGCTAATTCTTCCGATATTTTATCAATGTCACATTGCAGGTCTACATTAATACTATTTTGCTCTTCACTACTCACAATAGCTTGGAGCATTTTTGCTATCTCTTCTGGTGTTCCTTCGATTGTTATCTTCATGTTCTGCCTCCTTATATAGTTAAAGTTCTTTCTTAACAGCATTAAATTTCAAAAGTTTCTTTTAAAAATCGTTGCAACTCAGATCGTTCTATTCGTATATCTTGACCGCTCCAATGCTGTACTTTTAACCCCTTCGAAATCCAGCTACTTAATTTTTCATCACCGATTTCTAAAATCTTCCTCACCTGAGTTTTGTTTGGATAAGGTGGTAATTCAATAACCTTGGTCAACAAATTTAAACGTTTTTCAACCTCTTTTAAAACGACAAAGGTAATATTATTAGCTAATTCATCTTGAATTACCTCATCAGGTATATTCAGCTGCATATACTACACCTCCTGTTTTTCATTTTCTAATAACTCGTCAACAGATACATTTAAATAGTTGGAAACTTTTTTTAAACTAGATAAATTAGGATTTTGCTTATCCCATCTATAAATTGCGTTTTCACCTACCCCTGATTCTTTACCAATTTTTTTAACAGTTAAATTTTTTTCTAACGCAATCTTTTTGATATTTGCAACAATAGACATTGTCATTACCACACCTCCAATCCTTTATGATAAAACTAGTTGACAAAACTACCAAATATGGTACTATAGACATAAAGAAATAAGCATATCAAATCCGCCAAGATTTTATACTATTTTTTAGTATTATTTTGCTCATTTCTAATATCTGAAATCAGTATACTACCAAATTAGATAGTTGTCAACCATTTTCGGTAGATAATTTTATTTAGTATACTTTTTTCTCTGAAAGGTGATTATATGAATACGTTGGAAAGAATAAAGTTACTTGCTAAACAAAGAGGAATCACGCTCAAAGAACTTGCTAGCAAAGTTGGTATAGGGGAAAATTCTCTTTACCGTTGGGATAAAACAAGCCCTCAGTCTGACAAATTACAAAAAGTAGCAGATTATTTTGATGTTTCCACTGACTATTTACTTGGTCGTACTGAAAAGAAAAAATATTATGAGTTATCCGATAAAGAAAAGAAGGATATTGCTATTCAAGCAGAAGAATTAATTGAAGGGATAGCTAATGGCGAAAATCTTAATTTTTACGGTGAACCAGCTACTCAAGAACAAAAAGACCGTCTTTTAATTGCTATACGTACTGCGATGGAAATGAACAAAGAAGAAGCCAAAAAGAAATTCACACGTAAAGATTATAGAAACTAATAGGGGTTGGTATTATGAATAATTATGTCGAAAATCAATTCGATAAAATCGTCACAAAATACCAACCTAGCAGTGTCTACGACTTGGTAAAAAAGGCGAACTGTAAAATACTTTATGCTGATATAGATGATGAAACTGGAGGTTGTACACAAACTAACGACAGGTGTCATACGATTATTGTTAACGCAAATTGGCCTGAGCACTATCAAAAGTTTGTGATATTACATGAATTCAGTCATATAAAACTGCACAAAGGTGCTAGTACGCCTTTTTACCATTCTTTAGGGTTAGATACATTTGTTTCTAAAATGGAATGTGAAGCAAATTCTCTCGCTATGAAATTACTTCTGCATATGCAAGATCAATCAATTATACACGGACTAACAAAATTCCAAATTATGGATTATTTAGGATTACCACACGAACTATCAAAATACTTTTAAATAGCCATTCGGCTATTATTAATTTCACAAAAAAAGAACGTATGTTCAAAAGGAGTAATTAAAATGACTGACTTTAACAAAGCTTTAACTGTCAAGGAACTGATTTCCATACTAAATACAGTGCCACCAGAAACAAAGGTGCACTTTATCGGGGCCACTTTATGTTCAGGAAATTTACTTCCATTCCACGCACCTGTTTTTCGAGTATCAAAAGGGTATAAAATTACAAGCAACAACGAATTGTCTATAGGACTATTTGGAGTTCAAAAAAGTGATATAGAATTAAATATAGAGGAAAAATAATATGATAACATTTAATGATTTAACAAAAAATGAAAAGAAATTAGTACTACAAATGATTAGTGAATCGTTGGCTGGGGCAGAATTTTTCTCGAAAGAAAAATTAACAGAACACGATCGTGGGGTAATTTTTGATTATCTAATCAACAACTTACAAACAACTGTAAGATTTAGGGATAACAATAAAAATCATCCGCACTTTGACGAAATAAATGAATTATGTAAAAAATACTGGGAGAGATAAAAATGGCAATGATTAGGCAATATCAAAAGAAAAGCGGCGAAAAAGCATGGTACTTCAAAACCTATCTTGGGATTGATCCACTAACTAAAAAAAAGAAATACACTACCAAGAGAGGATTTAAAACACAAAAAGAAGCAAAAATTGCATTGGCAAGATTAGAGATGGAGATTGAACGTAACGGAATAAAGCAATCTTCTTCTATAACATTTCAAGAGATAGCAGTAATGTGGCTTGAAAACTACAAAAATACAGTTAAAGATAGTAGCTATTCTCGTACTAACATAATTTTCAATAAACATATTTTTCCTCACTTCGGAAAAATTGAAATAGCAAAAATAAATACAGCTTATTGTCAAAAAGTAGTTAATAACTGGCACACTAACGGGACATCAAAACAATACCCTTTATTTTTAAATTATATGAATAAAGTTTTTAAGTTTGCTATAAATATGGGAGTTACCGCCGAAAACCCAACAACCAATGTAATCATCCCAAAGAATAAGGAAACTGCAAATCCTAAAGATACGAAAATAAAATTTTACAACAAAGACCAATTACAAAAATTTTTAGAGTGTATACATCAACAGCCGCAAGAAAATAATTATATAACTATCAGAGATTATACACTATTTAGATTATTGTCTTTCAGTGGATGTAGAATAGGAGAATTACTAGCACTAACCTGGGATGATTTAAACTTAGAAACAGGAGAATTGCAAATAAATAAAACCGTTACAAAATCGGATACGTATTATGTATCCTCCACCCCAAAAACAAAAAAATCAAATAGAATAATCATATTAGATAGAATCACTTTAGAGTGTCTTAAGAAATGGAGATCAGAACAGAAGAAGTTTCTTTTTAAGTTGGGTTTCACTCAACCTTCAAGAATTTTTACTAATGACTCTAATGAGTTCACTATTAATCAATCCGTTACAGAAAGGTATAAGATATATCAAAAAAAAGCAAATTTACCTAATATAGGCTTACATGGATTTAGACATACACACGCCTCACTGTTATACAATGCTGGCGCTGATCATAAAGAAGTACAAGAACGTCTCGGGCACGCTAATATAAAGATTACGTTAGACACCTACACACATTTAACAGATGATAGAAAAGAAGTGACTACTGAAAAATTAGCTAACTACATCGGTTTTTGAATAAGTATGGTCAAAAGTATGGTCAATTTTTTCCTGAAACCACAAAAAAAAGGTTCTATGATATTTGGTGTTGTTACTCTCAAATGAGTAAAGACACCAAGTATTT
>OGSC01000107.1_pt1 | contig 80947 bp, 69 predicted proteins | sample 1573751 | NCBI WGS metagenome assembly OGSC01 (sample SAMN03295840, study PRJEB24534) | human gut metagenome | isolation source: fecal sample 8 from infant 5 | host: Homo sapiens | place: USA: Pittsburgh, PA | collected 2014-07
TTTTAATTTGATAACTTTTATAAGTTTATAAAGCATAGGTCCAACTGGAAATTGCTATAGGAGATAAATTACTATAGTAATTTTTATTTTTTGTACAATACATAAATATTAAGATAATTTAATCAGTTTGATAGATTAGTTTATAAAGCAAAAGCTCTCACAATGTGAAAGCTTTTTTGTAAATATAGTTTTTTAAAGCCTTTTATTCAAATGATATGAAATATAGGGTATACTATAAGCAGTGAACCCAAATTTACAATTTGGTGTGAATCGCTTACTTCTACGAAAAGTAGAAGTTTCAACAAATAAGATTCTTGGGATAAAATTAAGTTAGGAGTGAGAGTAAATGAAGAGAATACCTTATGGGATTTCTAACTTTGAAGTTTTAAGAGAGGAGGATTATCTTTATGTAGATAAAACCTCTTACATAGAATTATTAGATAGATACGCTCCCTATAATTTTTTTATAAGGCCTAGAAGGTTTGGTAAAAGCCTTTTTATATCAATGCTTGAGAACTATTATGATATAAATAAGAAGGATAAATTTGAAGAATTATTTGGAGATTTATATATAGGTAAAAATCCTACAAAAAATAAAAATAGATTTCTTGTATGGAAAATAAGTTTTGCAGGAGTAGATGCAGGACATGGGGAAGAAGAATTAAGAAAGAGTTTTAATTTTAAAGTTTCATCAGCAGCAAGAGAATTTTTATATAAATATGGTAATTTATTAGGTGAAAACAAATTACCTATGGAAGATATGAGTGCAGAAATGGTTGTAGCTCATATAAGTATGCTTAGCAAAATCAACAATAAGCAAGTATTTGTTTTAATAGATGAATATGATAATTTTGCCAATGAACTGATTACAGGAGGAAAACAAAGTACTTATAGTGGTATACTTCATGGAGAGGGTTTTGTTAAAGTATTTTATAAAGCAATAAAGGACGCAACGGCAGACAATTTTAATAGAATATTTATGACTGGAGTAAGTCCTATAATGCTAGATGATTTAACTAGTGGATTTAATATTACTATGAATTATACTTTAGATCAAAATCTTAATGCTATGATGGGTTTTACAAGGGATGAAATTTCCTCTATTATGAATGAGGTTGGAATAAAAGATAAATCCCTTAGAGAAAAGATATGTACTGATATGACAGAGTATTATAATGGATATAAGTTTAATGAAGATAGTAAAACAGTTTTTAATCCAGATATGTCCATGTATTTTCTTAATAATTATTCATTATATAATCGGTACCCAAAAGAAATGATAGATAATAATGTGAAAACTGATTATGGAAAAGTTAATCAGCTAGCTTATAATTTTAATGATAGAGAAGCGCTAGAAGAAATTATGACCACAGGGGAAACTTCTACCATGTTAGTAGATAGATTTAATATTCACACTATGTATAGTGTGAAAGAAAATTTTAAATCTTTATTATTCTATCTTGGAATGCTTACTATAAAAGAACAAGGTCCACTAGGTACAGTACTAAAAATACCTAACTACGTAATAAAAACAATATACTGGGAGCAATATTTCCAAAGTTTAAACAAAGACTATAATATTCAAATACAAAACATAAGAATAGCTGTTAATGAAATGAGAATGAATGGAAACATTCAGCCCTTAATAAATTTTGTAAGTAGCATATTAGAGGATTTATCCAATAGAGATTTAATAAAAATGGATGAAAAAAATATAAAAATGATGCTTCTTACACTATTAGGAGTAGATAGTACTTATTTTATAAAAAGTGAAGATGAAAACAATAAAGGCTATGTAGATATAATGCTTAAAAGAAAAATTCAGTTTAAAGATATAACTAAATTCCAGTGGATTATAGAACTAAAATATATAAAAGAAAGTGAAAGAGATACCTTAGAAAAAGTAAAAGAAGAAGGAATAAAACAGCTCCAAGGATATGCTGAAAGTAAAATGGTTCAAGAAGAACTTGGAGAGGATGATTTAAAGAAGGTATTAATTCTTGTGGTAGGAAAAAAACATATTTATACTGTAGATATATAAAAAAGGATAGTTTTAAAAGCTCTCACAATGTGGGAGCTTTTGCTTTGCAATAATTTATAGTTTTAATTATTAAGCTATTTTCTGACGTAAAAAATAGTTCTTTTAGTGGAGATAAAAACAATAAAGTTGAAGATAGATTTATAGTTAAGGATGAAAATTATAAAACTAGAGATAGTTTTATGCGTATAGATGAAATTTAAGATAATTTTATAGATATAAATAAAAATAGATTTGTAAATATAGATAAAAGTTATGAACTAAAAGATAATTATAAGGATATTACTAAGGACTATAAAGGGGCTCATAAGGGCCTTGTAAGTAAAGAAATAATAAGTAATAAATAATAAAGAAGAAGTAATAAGTAATAGTTGTTGTAGTAATAAAGAAAAAGAAAGCAATAAGAAAACTACAAAAATACTTGAGCATCAAAAAGCTTAAAAAATTACTGCACTTTATATCTCCTATCCATATATATAGATGAAAACACAATATGGTTTAGATAAGAAAGGAAAAAAATAAGAAATATAGACTAAGTTACTTAAATATAATTATGTAAAATAAAAATAAAAGTAAATCTAAAAACTTTTAAAAATAAAATAAAAAATTTGAAATTCTACCCCAAAAAATAACTATAATAGAAAGTTAGCATTTGCTTTAAAAATAGGATTGATTTATAACAACATAACAAAAATGTAACATTAATGAAATATAGTTTCATTGATACAACAAGTGGAATTGTATAAAATAAGTTACATAAAAGGGAAAAATTTTAGTTAAATAAAGAAAAAGGGGAATTAGAAATGCAAAATATATTAAGTGTAGAAAAAATTGAAAAGTATTATGGTAATAAGGATAATGTAACAAAGGCTATAGATAATATTAGTTTTAAGGTAGATGAAGGAGAATTTGTTGGTATAATGGGACCTTCAGGAAGTGGTAAAACTACATTGCTTAACTGCATATCAACTATTGATAATGTTACTACAGGTAAAATAATGATAAATAACAATGATATTACCAGACTAAAATCAAAATCATTAGATAAGTTTAGACAAAATGAATTGGGATTTATATTTCAGGACTTTAATTTATTAGATACCCTTACAGCTTATGAGAATATTGCTTTAGCCTTAACAATACAAGGTGAGAAAACTTCAAAAATAGATGAAAAAGTAAAATCAGTAGCAAAATATTTAGAAATTGAAAAGGTGTTAAACAAGTATCCTTATCAAATGTCAGGTGGACAAAAACAAAGAGTTGCTTCAGCAAGAGCAATAGTAACTAATCCATCTTTAATTCTAGCCGATGAACCAACAGGAGCTCTAGATTCTAAATCAGCTAGATTATTACTTGAAAGATTTGAAAAGCTAAATAAAGAATTAAAGGCTACTATATTAATGGTAACTCATGATGCTTTTGCAGCTAGCTATGCTCATAGAATTCTTTTTATTAAGGATGGGAAAATCTTTAATGAATTAGTAAGAGGTAATGATACAAGAAAAGAATTTTTTAATAAAATTATAGAAGTTACGTCTCTTCTTGGAGGTGACGACAATAATGTATTCTAAGATGGCTCTTAAAAATATAAAGAAAAGTTATAAGGATTATACTATATATTTCTTAACACTAATACTAGCTGTTTGTATATTTTATAGCTTTAACTCTATAGATTCACAAAAGGCACTTACTGATATAAAATCTTCAGGTGGAAGTTATGTATCTAAATTAATGGATTTTATGTCTGCTGTATCAGTATTTGTATCAATAATATTAGGAAGTTTGATATTATATGCAAATAATTTTTTAATAAAGAAACGTAAAAAAGAATTGGGAATATATATGATTTTAGGTATGGGAAAAAGAAAAATATCTAAAATCTTAGTAACAGAGACCTCTATAGTAGGAGTTATATCCTTAATTGCAGGTCTTATAATAGGAATGGGAGTATCACAGGGGTTATCTGTTTTTACATTAAAATTATTTGAGGTTTCTATAAATGAATATAGATTTGCTGTTTCAACAAGGGCTATAGGTAAAACTATATTATACTTTGGAATAATGTTTTTACTTGTTATGATATTTAATGCATTTGTTATTTCTAAATACAAGATAATTGATTTGCTAACATCAGGTAGAAAAAATGAAAATATAAAATTTAAAAATACATTTATATATTTATTATCATTTGTTTTATGTGTAGTATTACTTGGATTTGCATATAAATCTATACTAAAAACAGGGTTAAATTTAAGAGAGCCTATGTTTAAACCATCCATAGCCTTTGTAATAGTAGGTACGGTGTTATTTTTCTTTAGTTTAGCTGGATTTATATTATATGTAATAAATAAAAACAAAAAGATATATTTTAAAGGACTAAATATGTTTGTGGTAAAACAAATAAATAATAAGGTTAATACAAACTTTTTATCTATGTCTTTAATTTGTTTAATGTTATTTATCACAATACTTATATTATCTACAGGAATAAGTCTTAAAAATGGCTTTGAAGAAGGGGTTAAAATAGGAGCACCTTTTGATGCTAGTATAATAATATCAAATAATAGTAAAAAAGAAAGTTTAGAAGATGTATTAAATAAGATCAATTTTAAAAGAAGTAAAAATGAAAAATATGCAACTTGCAATGAATATATTTCAGGGATAAAGCTAGATAGCTTGTTATCAATTACAGATAAATATTATAAGGATGCTGAGGTAGCTTTTGTTAAAATATCTGATTATAATAAAATGTTGAAACTAAAGGGGAAAAAAGAAATAAATTTAAATAAAAATGAGATTTTAGTTATGTCTAACAAAAATGACTTGGTAAAGCAAGTTAATGAGAAGTTAAAAAGTAGTAAAAAATTTGATATTAAAGGAAAAGAGTATTTAGTGAAAAATGATAAAATAATAGATGAAAATCTTGCAACTTATCTTTTTGCAGATAATATTTTCACAATAGTTATAAGTGATGAATTTTTATATGATTACAATAAAATTGCTTATTCTATACTCAATGTAATGTATTCAGATAAAAATAGAGAAGAAAATAATAAAAAATATAAGGAAATAAATAAGAACTTTTTAGATGGTAAGTACAAAAGTTTAAATATTTCATATATGGGTGCTTTTTCAAAGGATGATATTTATTCTGGCAGTAAGGGTAGAACAACAACAATATTATTTGTTGGAATATATTTAGGACTAGTATTTTTAATAACTAGCATGGCAGTACTCGCTCTTCAACAGTTATCAGAAGCCAGTGATAGTATAGAAAGATATAAAGCTTTAAAGAGAATTGGTGCAAACTCAAAAATGATAGATAAAACAATCTTCCTTCAAACCCTAATATATTTTGCCCTCCCAATGATTCTTGCATTAATTCATTCAATGATTGGAATTAATGTAGTTAGTGACTATATAAGTGTATTTACCAAAATTGACATTAGCTTTTCAGCTTTAATAACGGCTTTAATATTCATTGTAGTTTATGCAGGATATTTTTATACAACATATATAGGATATAAAAATATAGTGGAAAGTAATATTTAATTCTATGATAATTATTAGGGCTATTAAATTTTGCTATCCAAAGTTTAATAGTTTTATATTAAATTTCGTATCCACCATTAAACCCTGGGCTAATTAATTAGTCTAGGGTTTTCATGTTGCATGGAAATAATTAATTTTATATCAATATAACAAAAGTGTAATGTTAATGAAATATAGTTTCATTGATGCAATAAATGGAATTGTATAAAATAAGTTACAGGAGATGAAGTTGAAAAATTCTACTTCTTGGAGGTGATGATAATTATGTATTCTAAGATAGCTCTTAAAAATATAAAAAAGAGTTATAAGGATTATACTATATATTTTTTAACACTAATATTAGCTGTTTGTATATTTTATAGCTTTAATTCAATAGAATCACAAAAGGTACTTATTGAAATAAAATTTATGTCTGAAATAATGAAGGGCATTTCAGGTGTTTCAGTGTTAGTATCCATAATATTAGGTGGATTAATAGTGTATGCAAATAATTTTTTAATAAAAAGACGTAAAAAAGAGTTAGGAATTTATATGATTTTAGGTATGGGAAAAAGAAAGATATCTAGAATTTTAGTAACGGAGACCTTTATAGTGGGAGTTATATCTTTAGTTGGTGGACTTATATTAGGAATTGGAGTATCACAAGGGTTATCTACATTTACTTTAAAGTTATTTGATGTGGGAATGGATGAATATAAGTTTATAGTTTCAACAAGTGCTATAGGTAAGACTATATTATACTTTGGAACAATGTTTTTGCTTGTTATGATATTTAATGTATTTGTTATTTCTAAATATAAAGTTATTGATCTATTAATAGCCAACATAAAAAATGAAGACATAAAATTTAAAAATCCATTTATATATTTATTAACATTTGTTTTATGTTTAATATTTCTTGGATTTTCATATAAATCTTTGCTAGAGATACGTTTTGATTTAGAACGTAATATGTCTATACCAATAGCTCTTGCTATAGTAGGTACAGTATTATTTTTCTTTAGCTTAGCTGGAGTTATATTATATGTAACAAATAAAAACAAAAAGATATATTTTAAAGGGTTAAATATGTTTGTATTAAAACAAATGAACAGTAAAGTTAATACAAACTTTATATCAATGTCTTTAATATGTTTAATGCTATTTATTACAATAGTGGTATTATCTACAGGAATAAATTTTAAAAAAGTTAAAGAAGAAGAACGTAGAAAAATCACTCCCTTTGATGCCAGTGTAACGTTATACAATAAAGATGAAAACAAAAATCAAAAGAATCATATAGAAGATATGTTAAATAAAATTGATTTCCAAAAGAGTAAAAATGAAAAATATGCAGTTTACAATGATTATTATACAGGATTAAAAGCAAGTGAGTTATTAAAGATTGAGGAAAGAAATTTTGCACGTTATGATGTATATTTTAGTAAAATATCTGATTATAATAAAATTTTAAAATTAAAGGGTGAAAAAGAAATAACTTTAAATAAGAGTGAAGTTTTAATTTTATCAAGTTCAGGTGGTGCCATTAATCTAATTAATGAAAAATTAAAAAGTAATAGAAGAATTAATATAAAAGGAATAGAATATTTGGTTAAAAATGATAAAGTTATAGAAGAAAATCTTAAAACATCTTCCATTGCGGATAACTTTTGCACAGTAGTTATGAATGATGAATTTGTGTCTGATTATAAAATTAGCTCCTCAATACTTAATGTAATGTATTTAGATAAAAATAGAGAAGAGAATAATAAAAAATATAATAAAATTAATGATAATTATATTAAAGATGAGTATAAGAATTTAGATATTTCTATAGATGCCATTACCAAGGATGGGGTGTACTCTAAAAGTAAGGGAATAACAAGTATGATGCTATTTATTGCAATATATTTAGGAATAGTATTTTTAATAACTAGTATGGCAGTATTAGCTCTCCAACAATTATCAGAGGCTAGTGATAGCATAGAAAGATATAAAGCTTTAAAGAGAATTGGCGCAAACAAAAAAATGATAGACAAAACAATTTTCATTCAAACCTTGGCGTATTTTAGTCTTCCAGTGATTCTTGCGTTAATTCATTCAATGGTTGTAATTAAGATAATTAATGATCTTACCAGCATGATTATTAATACAATTAAATTTAGGTCTTCAATTTTAATAACTGTTTTAATATTTGTTATAGTTTATTTGGGATATTTCTATATAACCTATGCAGGATATAAAAATATAGTAAAAAGCAAAATTTAATAGCCTTATATTTTATGTTGAGTAAGTAATGAATTTAGAACATGATATTATGATATAGTGAAGCATATTTGTGGAGAGCCAAAATAAGTAAACATAATAACTTAATATAGTGAATGAGTTAGTAAGGAATAGATGAACTTGTATGATACATAGGAGAGTCAGGAAAAGTAAAACAAATATTATATGAATTTCACTAGGAGAACAGATAGCTTTAAGATTTGCAAATTGATATCCTAGAATGGTAGAAAAATCAGTATAGTAAGAAATAATAACAAAAAGTGAGAAACTTCATATAAATGGAGGTTTTCACTTTTTACCAATTTAAAATAGAAAATTTTAATATATTATTTCCTCACTTTAATTATATCATATATAAAAAAGTAATTATAGACTAGTAATTTCAGGTGTATTTGATAAAATATCAATATTAATTTTAAAATGTTAATGCCTATTATAAGGAGGAGATATTTTGTCAATAAATAAATCTGAATGGCTAGTAGAAATGAAATGGTTAGAAAATGTACTTAGGGAGGTAAAAAGACAATTAGAAGAAAAGAGAAATTTCAAAGATAATTTTAAAAAAGACGCTATTGAGACTCAAAGAGAATTATGGAAAAATGTTGGAGCTGTTTCAGTGGAAAATGGTTTACAGCATGTTGTAGATTTCATGCAATTTATTAATACTATGAAAATTCAAAAGAGAAGCCATGAGTTTGAAAGAAAACTAGTTGATAAATACGAGAATATGATTTCATCTCCTTACTTTGCAAGAATGGATTTTAAGGAAGATGGAATAGAAAATGTTGAAAAGTGCTATATTGGAATTTCTAACTTAGTTAATGAAGATTTTGATTTTATTATATATGATTGGAGGGCTCCAATTTCTAGTATGTTTTATGATTATGAAATTGGAAATGCTTATTATAAATGTCCTGATGGAATTATAAATGGGAAAATATCAATGAAAAGGCAATATAAAATTAGTAATGGTAAAATTGATTATATGTTTGACAGTAATATAAAAATAGATGATGAAGTGTTACAAGATATATTAGGTAAAAGTAGTGATAATAAAATGAAGGCTATTGTAACTACGATTCAAAGAGAGCAGAATAAGGCAATTCGTAATGAAAAATATAAAAATTTAATTGTCCAAGGGCCAGCAGGAAGTGGGAAAACTTCTGTTGCTCTGCATAGGATTGCCTATTTATTATATAAGCATCGTGATATTATAACAGCTAAAAATATCGTGATATTTTCTCCGAATAATATTTTTAATGATTATATTTCTAACGTTTTACCTCAGCTTGGAGAGGATAATATGTTGCAAACTACATTTAAAGAATATATGCATAAAGTTTTGGAGGATATAGATAGTAAGGAAGATTATTGTGAAATGATGGAGAATATTTTTGGAGATAAGAGTGAGAGGTCTTATGATACTAGGATTAAAAGTTTAAAATTTAAGTCTTCTGTGGATTTTGCTAAATTATTAAAAGTATATATAGAACACTTAAAAAAAATGAGTAGGGATTTTGGAGATATTACTTTAGGAGGGGAAACTATAATTTCAGCATTAGAAATACAGGAATTATTTTATAAGGACTACGAGAGTCTTCCTCTTAAGAGAAGATTAGAAAAACTAAGACGAAGACTTTTATATCTTATAGAACCTTATAAAAAAAGATTAGTTGATAAAACAGTGAAAGAAATGGAAGAGTCTAATGAAGAGTTAGATGAGAATGAAATAGTTAAAGTAAGCAAATCCTTAGTAAATAGAGAAATTAAAGCTATAATTAATAAGGTAGAAGAAAAAACTAAATTTGATTTGATGGATTGTTATAAGAGCTTTTATGAAAATTTAGAGGGCTTATTAAAAATGGCAAATATTAAATATGATAATGAAAGTATTAGAGAAATAAAAAGATATACCTTAGAAAATTTAAGGGCTAAAAAGATAAATTATGAAGATCAAATAGCTTTATTGTTTATAAAAGGAGCTGTAGGTGATATTCCAAAAACAGAAGAAGTAAAGTATGTAATTATTGATGAAGCTCAAGATTATGCACCATTGCAGTATGAAATTTTCAATCAATTATTTAACAAAGCAAATAAAACAATCCTTGGTGATATATCTCAATCTATTAATCCTTATATGAATGTTGGGAGTTATAATAATGTTGTAAATATACTTAAATCTGAGGATACTTCTACAATAAATTTAACTAAAAGTTATAGGTCAACAATGGAAATAACTAAATTTTCGCGGAAAATATTAAATAAGGAAATTAATGATGAATACGTGAAAAGGAGTGGAGATTGGCCAAGTTTGACTGGGTTTTTAGATGAAAAAGATATAAATAAAAGAATAGTTGAAGAGGTAAAAGTTTATAAGGGCGATGGCCATAATTCAATAGGGATAATAACAAAAAATGTTGATGAAGCACAGAGGGTTTACAATTATTTGAGAGATAGGATTAACGTTAAAATGATTATAAGTGAGGATGATGACTATGTTAATGATATTTTAGTTATTCCTGCATATCTTGCTAAAGGTTTGGAATTTGATGTGGTTATTATATATAATGCCAGTGATTTAAGATATAAGGATGAAGAAGATAGATTGTTACTTTATACAGCTTGTACAAGAGCTCTTCATGTTTTGGATATATTTTATTTAGGAAATGTATCACCATTATTAAAGTGATATGTGCTTATTTTAAATTTTTATTATTGAAGTTATAATTAAACAAAATTATTTGATAAATATTAATTTTAAATAATGGTAATCAATTTCTTTACCAATGAACAAAAAGAATATCTATTTGCTATAATGGTTTAAACAAATGAACGAAAGGTAGGAAATTTCAAAGAAAACTCATCTTTCTAGACCAGCTGTTTCTCATCATCTGCAAATATTAAAAAGAGCAGAAATTGTAAATGTCCGCAAAGAAGGAACAAAAAATTATTATTATCTTGATTCAAATGAATCTCAATGGAAAAACATAAGAGAGCTAATAAACCTTATATTTGTAGGAATACAGCATATTAGTGAAGATGATAAAAGAAAAGAGTAATAAGCTTAATTATATTGTATATAAAAAAATCTAACCTCATTTACTTATGGTGAGAGAGCGTATCATAAATAGATGAGGTTTTTCATAAAGTTAGATGAAGGTATGGTGATAGGGTAAACATCCCTTTCGCTGTATCCTCCCTTTAAAGGAATTATTAACAGTTAATATTTGCCTTTCTTGCCTGACTACATAAATCTCATCCTGCAAGATGGTAGGAGCATTTTAATTTATAAATAAGGTAATAAGATGATAGAATATATTATAAGGTCATCAGAAAGATATATTCTTTGCAGTACTTTATGATAGTTTTGTAAATTATACAAACTTATTTATATTTTCTATTTTCCCATAAATAATTTAGAACTTTTGCAAGCCATTAGCCCCGACATAATACAAACACCTTCTGCACCTGCATTAATAGCTTTTTCAGCATTTGCTGGCGAAATACCACCAATAGCATAAACAGGAATATTTACCGAACTACAGACTGATGACAAGAAACTTAAGCCTCGTGGTGGAAGGCCTTTTTTACAATCAGTAGCAAATATATGTCCTGCTGTAATATAGGTTGCTCCTAAATTCATAGCTTCTATTGCTTCACTCACTGAATGAATAGACACTCCAACTTCATCAAAATCTTTATATATATTTGGATTAGATTTTAAAACATGTAATGGTAGATGAATCTTTTTACAATTAAGTTCTTTTGCCACTTTATAATAAGTATGCAATATGCATTCCGTATTATTTTTTTTACATATCTTTAATACATTAACCGCTAACTGTTTATAGTTATTTTCAGATAAATCCTTTTCTCTAAGTACTATACTTACAGATTCAATGACTTTGTTTTTTGCATTCAATGTACATATATCTTGTATCTGTTTTAGAAATTCATTATTGCAAAGATGACGATTGGTAATTGCTAATAACTTATACATATATATAATCAGTCATAACTACCTGAAGACCATGATTAGCAATTGCATTAGCTATTTCAGATACTGTACGTGCATCAGAAATTTCAAATTGTTCATCACCCTTAGTATCTTCTTCATCACTATGACCGCCTATTCCAACTGAAACTCCAGCGGAAATTTTAGTTGCGGAAAGTCCAATTACATTATCACGAAATCTAGCACATTCACGAGTTGATATAGTAATATTTGCAAAAGGTAAAAATATTCTGTATGCAGTAATTATCTGTAAAAGTTGCTTCTCATGTACATCTTTTGGGTTAATTTTATCATTATTTATTATTGGACGTAATCTTGGACATGAAAGAGCAATTTCAGCATGTGGATACTTACGTTGAATAAGGTAAGCATGAAGTCCTGTTGCAAAAGCATCCTTACGAAAATCATCTAATCCAAGTAATGCAGCAAATCCAACACTTCTCATTCCACCTTTTAATGCTCTTTCCTGTGCGTTAAAACGATAGGGGAAAATACGCTTGTGTCCAGCTAAATGTAATGTTTCATATTTATCAGAATTATAAGTTTCCTGAAATACAGTAACAAAATCTGCACCACATTCATGTAAGTATGCATATTCATCAGAATTCATTGGGTATACTTCAAGTCCAACTACTTTAAAATATTTTCTAGCTATTTTGCAGGCTTCACCAATATAAGAAACATCAGACATACTACGGCTTTCACCAGTAAGAAGTAATATTTCTTGTAGTCCAGTTTTAGAAATACTCTGCATTTCCTTTTCTATTTCTTTTGCATTAAGTTTGGCACGCTTAATTTTGTTATGACAGTTAAAGCCACAATAAATACAATAGTTTTCACAATAGTTAGCAATATAAAGGGGAGTAAACATATAAACTGAGTTACCAAAATGTTTATGTGTTTCCAATTTAGCGCGTTTAGCCATTTCTTCAAGAAAGAGAAGGGCTGCTGGAGATAATAAAGCTGCAAAATCTTCAATATCTAATACATCCTTCTTAAGAGCTCTAATCACATCATGGTTTGTATATTTTTCATAATTATATGCTTTCATTTTTGATATAACTTGATCCATAATATTAGATTCAATTATCTCCATACCTGGCATATATTTCATATGATGAACAGATTGTTCCATTTAAATCTCCTCCTTAATTTTCAAGAAATCCAGTTAATGGTGATGAAGCTGAAGCTCCATTATCAAGTACGCGACCAAGACCTGAAAGATAGGCTGTTCTTCCTGCTTCTATGGCATTTTTAAAGGCTTTTGCCATAGCTGAAATATTACCTGCTGTAGCAATTGCAGTATTAGCCATAATAGCATCAACACCCATTTCCATAGCTTCGCAAGCTTGAGATGGTCGTCCAATTCCTGCATCCACAATAATCGGAATTTCAATTTCATCAACTAAAATTTTAATAAAATCACCTGTACTTAATCCTTTGTTTGATCCAATAGGTGCAGCAAGAGGCATAATAGCTGAAGCTCCTGCATTTACCATATCTCTTGCAACATTTAGGTCTGGATACATATAAGGCATTACTACAAATTCTTCTTTTGCAAGAATTTCAGTAGCTTTTATTGTTTCATAATTATCCGGTAAAAGATATTTTGAATCACGAATAACTTCAATTTTAATAAAATCTCCACATCCAATTTCACGAGCTAAATGTGCAATACGAATTGCTTCTTCAGCATTACGAGCCCCTGAGGTATTTGGAAGTAATGTAACATTTTTAGGTATGTAATCTAAAATGTTAGCACTACCCCCTAAATTAGCACGACGTAATGCTAAAGTAATAATCTCTGCACCAGCATTTTCAACAGCTGCTTTTATTAAATCAAGTGAATATTTTCCAGATCCTAATATAAATCGTGAATTAAACTCATGTCCACCTATAATAAGTTTGTCAGTATTATTTTTCATATCATTTCCCATTTTCCCCACTCCTTTATTTTGTTACTGTTACATTTATATAATTAAGCTATATCTCATCTAATGTTTAGTAAAGTTTAAAATAGTAGTATGGCTTTAGACATTGTGATTATTAGTGTATAAGTCCAATTTAGCTTTACTTTATACTTCTTTTATTTCTAGTATTAATCTTAAAACCATATTTGATTGATGTCCTGCACAAATAGATACACGTGGAGCCATTAGACCTCGTCCTACCATAGCGCCCGTGGTTCCATCACCACATAAATAAAAATTATCTGTTACTTTTTTTGTGATTATTGTATTACTACTTTCATATCCTGCCATTCCTGAAGCGGATACAATTTTCTTTAGTGGATAATATTCAAGAAGAGTGTTTACAAGCATAGCTTTTGCTGTTGGATTATCAAAAGCCTCGCAAATAATATCTTCATTTTTAAATAATGATTGAATATTTTTTTCAGTAACTTTTACAGTATCAATAGTGACTTTAATAAATGGATTTATTTCTTCAATTTCATTTTTTAATGCCTCTGTTTTATATAATCCAAGATGCTTAATTTTATATTGCTGACGATTTAAGTTGCTGGGTTCTACTATATCAAAATCGATTAAATGTAAATGACCTATTCCTGTTCTTGCTAAATTCACTGCTATATTAGAACCGAGACCGCCAAGACCAGCAATTGCTACTTTAGAAGCTTTAACTTTTTCAAACACATGTGGAGTATGCCTTGCACACATTAAGCTTTCAAACTCATCTTGTGGCGGCATTTTGCCTTTTTCAATAAAATTTACTTCATCATTTTCGCTAATATCATAATCATCAAAAGTTTGAAAACCATTAAAAATAGTTATTATATTTTCGCTATCACCATAATGCTTTTTACGCAAATCATGAAGAGTAGAACAATTAGTTGTTATTTGTTTACCATTAATCCTTATATTCAAATTAGCCACCTCCTACAAAGCTTACAACTTCAATAACATCACCATCTGTTAATATTTTTTCTTTATATTGAGGTTTAGGGACAATATAACCATTGCATTCAACTGCAACAAAGGAAATTTTATAACCTTGGCGTACTAGATAATCATATAAGCATAAATTGTCTGCGTTGCTTACTTGATTGCCATTTACGTATACCATAATTCACCCCCAAATAAATTTATATGCGCCAAAAAAGGCCACACGAAGACCTACACCCATGGTGGTGTACCCCTTCGTGTGACCTCAGTCATCACTCTGCAATTATTGTACCAATATAATAATACACTGTCAATATAGTTTTTGGAGGCTTAAGAGTTATTTACATCAATATAACAAAAATGTAATGTTAATGAAATATAGTTTCATTGATACAATAAATGGAATTGTATAAAATAAGTTACAGGAGATGAGGCTAAAGAAATATGATTATTAATAAAATCAATAGTGGGTCTTCAATTTTAATAACTGTTTTAATATTTGTTATAGTTTATTTGGGATATTTCTATATAACCTATGCAGGATATAAAAATATAGTAAAAAGGAATATTTAATTTTGTTATATGTAAAATATGAAGATATTAAATAAGGCATATGAAAGGATGATAAAACTATGAAAATTTCAGTTGAAAATTTAAATATGATATATAAAGCTGGTAAAAAAGCATTAAATGATGTTTCATTGCAAATAGAAAGTCCAAGTCTTATTGGACTTTTAGGGCCTAATGGAGCAGGAAAGTCAACACTTATGAAACTACTTGTAGCAGAGTTGATACCAACTAGCGGAGAAATTCTTATAGATGGTGTGCCCTTACTTAAAAATGAAAGAAAGCTAAAAGCAAGTCTAGGATATTTACCACAATCTTTTGGACTTTATGATGAACTTACCGTCTGGCAGTTTTTAGATTATATGGCAGCACTAAAAGGAATTAAAAATAGTAAGAAGGTTATTAAAGAGGTTATTGAGAAGACAAATCTATGGGAAAAACGTAAAGCACGTATTTCCACTTTATCTGGCGGTCAAAGGCAGCGTGTAGGCATTGCCCAAGCTCTTATGGGTAATCCAGAATTATTAATTTTTGATGAGCCAACCGTTGGACTTGATCCTGAGGAACGTATTAATTTCCGTAATTTGTTTTCTAAGACTGCACAGGATAAGATTGTCTTATTATCTACCCATATAATTGAAGATGTACAATCAGTATGTGATAAACTAATTGTTATTAATCATGGGCAAATTTTATTTACAGGTACACCAGAGGAATTGATTGTCTTGGCACACAATCATGTTGCAGTCTTTGAAGAAAAAACAGAACAAAGGGTAAACCAAGAATATAAGATAACATCAAGGATTAACACAGCACGTGGTATTGCCTGCCGTATTGTAGCAGAAAAACTTCCAGACTTTGCAGAAGCTGTGGAGCCTACCCTTGAGGATGCCTATATGTATCTTATTATGGAGAAAGAGGTGAAATAGTCATGAATTTCTTTTCCTATTTAAAGGTGGAATTGAATCGTATTTTCCATTCGAAAATTGTTTATTTAATTATGATATTAACTATGCTTTGCCCAATGGCTGGATATAAGTTGTACGATGGCATGGCTAATAAAACGTTATCTGGACACTTTATCGGAAATTCATCTATTGCTGGAGCGGTAGGTGGAGGGATTTTATTCGCAATATTAACTCTATTAGAGTTTAGTAGGGTACATAAATATGAAATAGAAGAACTAACAAATAGTATTGTATCCCCTTTGGTGCTAAATGTGGTGAGATTACTTACCATAGGAATAGTGGCCACTGTTACTGTTTCTATTACTTCAGTCCTTTATTATCCATATACAGTTATAAAAATGGGTAATGTTTTTGATGGATATACCTACTTAAATAGCTTCTTTCTTTTGATACTTCCATCTATACTGCTATCAATTTTAGCAGCTTCTGCGCTTTATCAGATTTTCTATCGTGTAGATCTTAGTATGGCTGCATTTATTCTATTAATGCTACCAAACTTAATTGAAGGTTTACCTATTGGAAATATCCTGCATTGGATAAAACCTTCAGTTCCAGCACTGTCAGATTATTTTAGTAATACACAAATATTTCGTTTAATGAAGCATAATAGACTATTTTGGTTTTTAATATTTGGTGGTTTGTGGTTAATTGGGTTGCTAAGTGTGCGCTGCTATGGCAAAAGAATATTTGGTTCTATGCTTTATAATTCAAGGAAAGTTTATATTCCTTTAATTGCTGTAGCAATGATTTGTAGTGGATGCTATGCTTTTATAAATCAACCTGATGTCTTTCTGGTATCTAAAGAAGGAATTATTGAAATGATTAATAATGATTCGGCGGACAGTTCTGATAAGGTGAATAAAGAGATTCAGTTGTTAAACAGTGATTTGAAAATTTCATTTGATGGAAGTAAAGGGAGTCTTTCTGGAAAGGCGGTATATTCACTTGAAAATTTGAGCAACAGTACACAGGAATGCAGATTTACAATAAATCCAGGATATAACATTCATAAAATAATTGTAAATGATAAAAAGGTTACATTTAAAAAATTAAAAAACATAAGAAATAATATTATATTTAATGTACCTAAGGAAAAGAATATTAAGCTCGCTATAGAATATGAGGGAAGGCCTAAAATTCTATATTTCTTGAGTGATTTTCTTCTGAATACTAATATTAGCAACAGATATATAGATTTAGACGGTGGTTTTATTCCTAATATAAAAGTACCAAACAGCAAGGATAATCCTGAACTTGCATGTAAGCTTACCATGCCTGCTAGGATTATTCCAGTAGTGGATCCATCACAAGAGAATGAGAACGGTAAAGCAGTAGCAAACTTAACTGGGGATAGCACGAAGTTACTTTCAGAGGATGGGGATAAGAAAACATGGCTTGTTAATCTTAGGGGAACTCGATTCTCTTTAATGGCGGGTGATTATGTTATGAAGCAGCTCAGTAATGAAGAAATGCCCATAAACTTTTACTATAGCAGTAAACATGAGGATACTATGAAAAATATGAGTGCTGAAAAAGTGATGAAGGATACTATTGATTATTGTATTAGTCATTATGGAAAGTTAAATAATGTCTCTAAAAATTCACCCTTAAAAATAGTAGAAAAAACAGCCTTGTTTCCAGGAGGACTAGCATTGCCTAATTACAGTACCATAGGAGAATTCTGTTTTAATGATGAAAATTTAAGTGATAAATCAAAGGGAGCATCTGCTGCTGAAACACTGGCTCATGAACTTGCTCATCAGTGGTGGGGAGTGCACACTGTAGATTCCGGGGGGAATAATAGAAATTGGTCAGCGGAAGGACTTGCTGTTTATACAACTTACCGAGTTGCTAAGAAAACCCATGGAGAAGAATATGCCAAAAAAAATTATGTGGACATATGGAAGGCTTGTGTGAAAGAAAATAATAATAATTTTTATACTAGGCATCCAGAATATTTAAAAATATTGCCCCAAAGGTATGTTCAAGATATTGATGGCAATGATAGAGTCTTGCGACAATACTCAAAATTACCTCTTCAAATTTTGAAAGCCTCAAAGTTAGTCGGGGGCGAAGATAAAATGGATGAAATTTTAGCTAAATTATATAAAAATAAATCAAAAACACAAATTACATGGCAGGATTTTCTAAATGCTTGTGAGCTAAAAGGGGAGGAGTTAAACCTTGAATAGAATATTTAAATATGAACTTAAAAGGCTGATTATAAATAAATTTTTCTTAGGATTACTTATTATTTCTGCTTTGTATAGCTATGAAGTTATGCGTGGAGAGATAATTCTTGGGATTTCAAATACGGCCCCATTCTCTGGCTGGAGCTATGGAACATACCTTGCTAAAGTATTGCCAATATTGCTTGTTACACTGCTATTTTTTATATCTTTTCTTTATCAAAAACGGGAAAAGAGGGTACAGGTGTTAACTAAAGCAACTCCTATTGACCCATTTAAGTTTCAAATGATTCGCTTTGGAACTATTATTATAGGCTTTGTTTTAATTTCTGCGGTTCCTATTGTCTATAGCTTGTGCTTCTATGCTGTGAATTTTAGCTTTACTAATTTTGGAAAACTTGTGTTGCCAGCAGTTATAACACTGCTTCCAGCTATGCTGTTTGTGTTTGGCTTAGGAACTTTGGGAGGCTGGTATCACCAAGGAGTAATTTTTATACTTATGGCAGCAGTGATGTTAGTAAGTTTCATTCCATTGCCATATGCAGTTGATTTATTTGGAGGAAACTTCTTTACAAAATATCCAGAATCTCTTGATTTAGTTGAACCAGCATTCTCAATACCTGTAAGCGTAGTAATTGGAAAGGTTATGTATGGACTAACTGGACTTGGAATGATGCTACTATCTGGTATTCAAAAGAAAAAGTAGGTATTTTATTGAAAAAATCTTTTCAACAGTTTGTTATAACAATTGTAGGCAGTTTGTTTTATGTAAAATATGAGGATATTAATCAAAAAATATGGTAAAAAGTGATATTTAATCTTATAATAATGATTAAGGCTATTAGATTTTGTTCCCCAAAGTTTAATAGCCTTATATTCTATGTTAGGGAGGTAGAGTAAGTAGTGAAAAAAATCCTTATTATTGAAGATGATGAAGTTATAAGAGAAGAATTACAAAATTTTTTAATAAAATATGGATATGAAGTAAAAGCACCTATAGATCTTAATAATATAATAAAATATGTTGAAAATGAACATGCAAACCTTATATTATTAGACATAAATCTTCCACTATATGATGGTTATTATATATGCAGAGAAATACGTAAGACTTCAGATGTTCCAATTATAATAGTTACAAGTAGAGATAGTGATGTAGATGAATTAATGAGCATAAATTTAGGGGCAGATGATTTTATAACAAAGCCATATAACACAGAAATATTATTAGCAAGGATAACAAATATATTAAAAAGAACCTATGGAAACTTAAAAACTAATAATATATTAAATTACAGAGATTTTAATTTAAATCTTTCAAATGCAACGGTTATTTATAAAGACAAATCCTTAGAGTTAACTAAAAATGAGGTTAAGATACTTTCCTATTTAATAAATAACAAGGGTAATATAATAAAAAGAGATTTACTCATGGAATACTTGTGGAAATCAGATTACTTTGTAGATGATAGCACCTTAACTGTTAATATTAATAGATTAAGAAAAAAGCTTCAAGAGATAGGCATAGAGAATCCAATAGAAACAAGAAGAGGGTTAGGGTATATAATGCCATGAGTATAGGTGAATTTATTAAAGACAAAATGGTAGTAATAATATGTAATATGCTAATATTTATTGTAATAGCGGCTATAATGGCTGCTATTAAAGTTAGTTTAATTATAATTTTATCTGCATTTTGTATTTGGTTTTTGCCATTAGTTTCATATATGTCTTTGGAATTTATAAAATATAAAAATTATTATGATGAAGTTGATAGCATATTAGAAAACTTAGATAACAAATATTTACTCCCAGAAATAATAAAGGAAGCAAACTTTATAGAAGGGGAAAAGCTTAATTCTATACTTAAAGAGATAAGCAGAGATATGCATGAAAATGTAAAATGCTATAAGGATATGCAAGAAGATTATAGAGAATACATAGAGACATGGGTACATGAAATTAAAACACCAATAGCCTCTACAAAGCTGATAATTGAAAATAATCGAAACGAAGTAACTAATAAAATAGACTTCCAGATGGATAGAATTGAGGGATTTGTAGAACAGGTGCTTTATTATTCTCGAAGCAATAATGTGAGTAAAGATTATATCATAAAACAAATTAATCTTGACTTAGCAGTAAGGAATGTAATTAAAAGAAATTATAGAGATTTTATTCATAAAAAAATAAAATTAGATATAAAAGATATTGATGAAATTGTGCATAGTGATGGAAAATGGGTTGAATTTATTATTAATCAGATAATAGTAAACTCTATAAAATACTCAAATAGCAAAGAGCCAATGATAAGTGTATATTCAACTAAAAAAGCTAATTCAGTAATGCTAACCATAGAGGATAATGGAGCCGGTATAATAGATAAAGATATAAATAGAGTCTTTGAAAAAGGATTTACCGGTGAAAATGGAAGAAAGTTTAGCAAAAGTACAGGAATGGGTTTGTATCTATGTGAAAAGCTTTGTTCAAAATTGGGGCTAAAAATTATTATTGTCTCTGAGGTAAATAAGGGAACTAAAGTTACATTAATATTTCCTCTGTCAAGTATGGCAACTTTTACAGATGATTAAGGAAAAATTATTAGAGGATACAGATATAAGTAAAATACTGAAAAGTAATTTTCTTTAGAAAAGTAATAGAACTTAGGATATGTTTTTTGAAGGGATAATTGGAATTTCGTGTATAAAAGAGACCTAAACATTAGTAAACATCTAGTGTTTGGGTCTTTCATTCTTATCCATTTTAATTTTTTGATAACAAAAATAACTATTAAGTTTATCGAAATTTGTAGTACGAAATTTATTTTACAATTAATAGAAAAATATTTACAAATTTAATAAAAAGGATTAAAATGGTAATTGTTATCAAGACCTATTGATAATGATATTCAACAAACAGCAAAGGAGTGGTATTTTGATTTAAAATAATAGCAGATTATTTTATTTATCAGAGTAGTTTTATTAAAAAACATATTATATAAATTAATGAGAAAACAAACAGGAGGAATGCAAAATGTATATGAATTTAGCACAAAAAATTAATGATGATTATTATCATCCAGAGGTTAAACTTGAAACAAATTTATTAGAATCATCCCCAATATATTTAGGGTGCAATATATGGAGAGAAAGTCTATTAGAAAAGATGATGGATTTAAATACAGATAAGTTTTTCTTAATTACAGACGATGTTGTATACAATTTGTTTGGAAATGAACTATTACAATATATGAATGAAAAAGTTTCAGTAAAATTAATTAAATTGCCATCAGGTGAAAAACATAAAAATATAAAAGTGTTTAATGATTTAATGGAAGATTTATTTGATAACAATGTAACTAAAAGTTCAATTTTAATTTCATTAGGTGGAGGTGTTGTAGGGAATATTACAGGATTGGCTGCTGCTTTAGCATTTAGAGGTATTAGGTTTTTTCATATACCTACAACATTTATGTCTCAGACTGATAGCATTCTTAGCAGAAAACAAGGGATTAATTCTTTTTATGGTAAGAATATGATTGGATCATATTATACACCTTTATTTAATTTTATAGATACTTCATTCTTAACATTTGATAGTGAAAGATTTATAAGAGGTAGTTTTGTTGAAACTGTTAAAAATGGATTCATATATAATGCAGATTTTTTAAATAAACTTAAATCAGTAATTAAAAATGATTTTAATGTTAACCAAGAAGGTGTTTTTAATTTAGTAAAAATGAGTATTGAATCAAAGTTACCAATAATGAAAGCAGATCCAACTGAAAAAGGTTTAGCTATGATTCTAGAATATGGTCATACCGTTGGACATGCAATAGAAAAGCTTTCATATGGAAAGCTATCACATGGAGAAAGTGTATCAATTGGTATGATGGTTGCTGCTCGCGTAAGTGAAAAACTTGGTTACTTAAGTAAACAGGATGTTAAGGAGCATTTGGATATATTATCAGCATTGAAGACACCTACCAAAATTCCTTCAAATATAAAAATTTCTGACATAATTAATAGAATAAAACTAGATAATAAAAAAGATATGAATGGTATAAGGTTTGTTGTTCTTGAAAACATAGGAAAATGCATAAACACTGATGGTAGTTATATGATTAAAGTTCCTTTTAATATAATCAATGAGGCTATAGAAGAAACATGCTAATTTTAATGAATTTATTATAAAAATATACTAGATTTAGAAGCTTAAAATAGGATATTTGATTTCAAAATTTAAAGGAGGACAATATGTTAAAACTTGCTTATAATACAAATGGATTAAGAAATATGCCATTAGAAGAAGCTATAAAACAAATATCAAATCATAACTATGATGGAGTAGAAATATCTTTGCATAAACAACATTTTCATCCATTAGATATTAATATAGAAGAAGTAAAAAAAATAAAATCAACATTAAAAAGTTCTGGCTTAGCTTTATCTGATATAGCAACAGGTTGTGATGATATTTTAAGTGATGATAAGTTTGAACCATCCATAATTTGTAAGGATTCTATTGGGAGAAAAAAACGTATTGAATTGCTTGTTAAAACAGCTGAATTTGCTGAATATCTAGGTGTTGATGTAATTAATTTTGCCACAGGATTCAAATCTGATAAAGTTTCCAGTAATGAAGCATATGATTATTTGAAACAAGGGATAAATTATTTATTACTAAAATGCCCAAACACAATATTTGCTTTAGAACCTGAGCCAGGTATGTTTATCGAAAAAACAGAACAAGCTATAAATTTAATTAATGAAATAAACAATCCAAGATTAATGTTGAATTTGGATATTGGACATGTATATTGTTGTGAAGAAGATCCTATTTTATCTATTAGAAAAAGTATACCTTATACAAGGCATATTCATATAGAAGATATTAAAAATAGAGTTCATTATCATCAAATACCAGGTACAGGAGATATTGATTTTTATACAATTTTTAAAGATTTAATTAAGTATAATTATCAGCATTATATTAGTGTGGAACTATATCATCATGCTGATGATTGGAATAATGCTTTAGATAAGAGTATAAAATATTTGAAACAAATAGAACAGCATGCAAGAGAATTTTCTAGTATGGAATTAGTACAATAAAGTTAAATGATTATGAATGAAATTTTATAAAATCTATAATAGAGTAATCATTAATTTTATAAAAAGTTGGAAGAAGGAGTTGTTATGAAGGGATTGAAATTAATTTCTCCCAAGGTAATAAAAAAAATAGATTTAGATATACCTCAAAACATACCTAAAGGACATGCTTTAATAAAAATAAATACTATAAGTCTTTGTGGATCAGATTATAAATTATTTTATGGTAATTATAGTGGTCCTTGTAGGTATCCTTTATACTTTGGTCATGAGTGGTCTGGAGAAGTTGTTGAAATAAATGATGATACCTCAAACATTAAAATTGGAGATAAGGTAACAGGAGATTGTTCCAAATGGTGCGGCAATTGTTGTTTATGTAAAGAAGATAAAAATTTATGTAGCAACATTGAAAAGTTTGGAATAACTATTGATGGATATTCAAGACAATATGCAGTTGTAGAAACAAAATATTTATATGTAGCACCAATGGAAACATCTTTTGATATTCTTGCTCTAACAGAATGTTTTTCAGTAGCACTGCATGCTATAAAAAAGATAGGATCAATGTTAGATAAAAAGGATAGATGCATATTAATAATAGGTGGAGGGGCAATAGGATTATCAATTTATCTATTATTAAAATTTAAGTTTGACTATTCTAATATTAAACTTATGGAGATTGATGATGGCAAAAGAGATTTTATTAGTAAGATCTTTGATGTGAATTTTGCAAGTGAAAAAAGTTTTGAAGTAAACAATAGTTCGTACAGTGAAATTTCAAAACATTGTAACTATGATATTATTTTTGAAGCAAGTGGAAATATAGAAGCATTTCAGCAGGCTTTATATTTAATCAATCCTAATGGACATATCATAACATTAGGAATGTATCCTAATAAAAATGTAACTTTATCACCAATTACCTTAAAATCAATTAAAGTTCATGGAACAATTGGAGGAACACATGAATTTGATGAGGTTATTAAGTTTTTAATTTCAAATAAAGATGAAGTTAAAAAGATAATAACACACACCTATGGATTGGATGATGCTAGTATGGGATTTCAAGTTAAAGATAAGAGAATTAAAACTCAAATAAATTTATGGTGATATAAAATATATTTTATATTAAATTGTATATTTATAGGTATACAGGTAGTCTAAGTCTAAGTTTAAATTAGACTACCTGTTTTTGATATATAAATTTATTTTTCAATTTACAAAGTGGCATCTCGTGTTACTATTGAGTTAGAAAAAAGGGGTTATTCAATAAAAACGATAAAAACATAAAGAATAACGATAAATAATTATTGTAATTATTTAAGACATGATATATAATATGGATGAAAACAATTAATAAAAACTATTTTAGAGTGAGGTAATTCTTATGAAAGAGAAAATAAGTTCAAAAATATTAAATGGATTAGTAATTGTGGGGATTATTTTAACAATTCTTACCCTTATAAGTATTCCTTTATTGTTGACAGCGCTTTTTAAGACATCAGGAATGAAGTTAGAAACATCAAATATGGAGTGGATATTGACAGCATTTATTTACCTATGTGCAGTTCCTTATCTGATAGCATTATTTAAGTTTAAAAGAATTTGTAAACTGCTTACAAGTGAAAATTCCTTTTCACCAATTATATCAAAGGAGTTTCAAATCCTTGCAATTTGTGCATTTTCTGAGGCGTGTATTTATCTTTTGAGCAACATATTTTTATACGTATTATTTGATTTTTATCTATTTGCAATGACTATAATACCTTTGATAGTTGTAATTTTTATATCAATAACAGTGGGTTTTTTATTTCTAATAATGTCTAACATATTTAAAGTAGCTGCGGAAATCAAAGAAGAGAATGACTTAACATTTTAAAAGGGGGGAAATCAAATATGATTGTAGTTAATTTGGATGTTATGATGGCAAAACGCAAAATATCTTTAACAGAGTTATCCGAACAATTAGGAATGACCATGGCAAATGTATCAAACTTTAAAAATCATAGGGCAAAAGCTTTTCGATTTACCACTCTTGATGCTTTGTGCAGAATACTACAATGCCAACCAGGGGATATTTTAGAGTATAGGGAAGATAAAGATTTAGAAAGTGAGAATAAGGATGAAAAAAGCAATGATTAGGACATATGATATTGCAATTATTGGCTTAGGGCCCTCCGGTTCTATACTTGCACAACTGCTTTCTAAAAAGCATAAAGTTATTGCCATTGATAAAAAGAACTCTATAGAAAAAGGATTTAAGAAACCTTGTGGTGGATTACTTTCTTCTGATGCTCAGAAAGCATTAGCAAAGTTAGATATTACACTTCCAAAGGATGTTATGGTGGACCCTCAGATTTTTGCTGTTAAAACTATAGATCTAAAAAATACTCTTATTCGCTATTATCAGCGGGGTTATATTAATATTGATCGTCACAAGTTTGATTTATGGTTAAAATCACTTATTCCAAATCATGTGGAGGTTTACAGCGATTCTTATTGTTCTTCCATTGAAAAAATACCAGAGGGTTATAGGGTAACTTTTTATGAAAAGGGTGCAAAGCAGGTTATTATCACTAAATATCTGGTAGGGGCAGACGGTGGAAATTCTATGGTACGTCGATTGCTGTATCCCAAAAAGAAAATACGGGCTTATATGTCAATTCAGCAATGGTTTTCTGAAATAAATGATAATCCTTTTTATTCCTGTATTTTTGATTTGGAAAACACAGATTGCTGTTCTTGGTCCATTTCAAAAGATAACAAGTTTATTTTTGGCGGTGCATTTCCTATACATAATTCTCGGGAACGGTTCGAAAATCAGAAAAAAAAGCTAGAGAAAATTGGATTTAGGTTTGGAGAAACTATAAAAACTGAGGCCTGCATGGTACTTAGACCATCATCATTTTATGATTTTTGTTGTGGAAAGGAAAATGCTTTTTTAGTTGGGGAGGCTGCGGGCTTTATCAGTCCAAGTTCACTGGAGGGAATCAGTTCAGCCATTAACAGTGCCCGGGTTTTGAGTGAAGTACTAAATACCCATAGTAAAAACCCTAATAAAAAATACTGGTTAAAAACCTTTAATATTCGTTTCAAAATCTTCTTAAAACTACTCAAATGCCCCTTTATGTATAATCCATTTTTACGTAAGCTTGTGTTAAAAAGCGGATTGAAAAGTATTGATATTGCTTCAACAAAGGGGGAAGTGATTAATTAAAAAGATTGTTATTAAGTGATATTTTTGTTTAAATAAATTATTTTATGGTAATATAATTTAAGAAAATCTACAAATTTAATAGATGAAGTAGAAGAAAACTATATAGGTACGGAAAATAGTAACAAAAAGATAATACAAGTTTATTGTTAGAAAAATGGATGCAGATATAAATAAAATAGAATAATAGTTTAAAAGCTTTCACTTAGTGGAAGCTTTAATTTTTTCACATTTATATGCTTTATTTTGGGATTTGTGTAGAATTTTATAAAAATAATTATATATATGTAATATTTTATGGTAAAATATACATGATATTATATAAAGCTGGATATTGTTATATTGATACTTTGAAAATAAAGGATTTTAACAATATTTAAAGTACAAGTGTTTAAATATTGTGTAACTAATGTCTATAACTGGTAGTTAGAGAATAAAAAAAATTGAGTAAATTGAATAACAATCTTATTAATGAGAATAAGTAGTGTGAAAAATTATTATTTAAACATAGATTAAATACTTATTTTGAAAATTCGGATATAACAAAGGTAAAGACTGTGGCAATTGAGAGCGAGAGATTTTACGAAATATAGTTTAATAATAAAATAGGTACTTGCTTAATATCAATGGGTGTACGAGGGGGAAATTAATGGCATTTTCAATAGAGTTAAAAGAACAAATACAAGAATATGTATATGGACATCTTCCAGCAGAAGATTGGTATGATGAAAACTTTTATCCATTTATTAAGGACGCTACGTTACGAGAAAGATTAATTGTAGAGTTTAAAAATGGTAGAATTATCTACAAAATATTTGAAGGATTACAAGCGGAAAATGAACTATTATTAGCTCAAATAAAAACACAAGTAATTATGTATGTTTCTATACAAGAAGCAGTAATAAATTATGTTTTATTTGGATTATTAGAAGACAAAAAAGATGTACAAGATCTATTATTTCAAGAGAGACTTATTCAAATTATGATACCAAATAAGAAAATAGAAAAACTAAAAAATGAGCTTATTCATGATGGAAAAGAGATATTAACATACTATAAGGATAAAAAACCTGTAGATAAAACAAAGATACGATATGACCAGAAGGTAAATGCATGTTATAAATTAAGGCTAATTGACTTGCAGCTGAAAGAGGATCTAATTAAATTATATGAATACAGAAATACAGTGCATCTTGAAGCCGAGTTAAAGAAGAATTTAGATTATAATCTTGAAATGGGATTCTTGGCTTACAGAAGAGTTGAAGGGTTAAGTATACAATTAAAAGAAAGCTCAAAAACTATTTAGCTATATAAGGCTAGAGCATAAATAATAAGTAGTATTTATAAATATATATGGAGATTTGAAATAATAAGTTTATGAAAATTAAATAAACTTTAAAGTACAGTTACGATTTACTCATTTAGGTAAAAAAATGAACTTAATACTGATATGAAGAAATGCGCTGTATATAAGGTGATGCTTCTAAATAAAATTGAACTTAATATTTTTAATACCCATTAGGCTAATAATAAGAAGTTAAAGTATATAAAGATTTTATTTAAAAAGTGTGGTCAATGCAAATAACTGCAAAGTAAAGATTATTTATATAATCTTTCGATAAATAGTAATTTGAAAGAAAAGTGGAGGTGTACAATGGAACTAAAAGTAATTAAGTTATCAGAAGAATATTTGGAAGAATGTGTAGATTTATTTATAGATACATTTTCAAGAGCCCCCTGGAATGACGAGTATGATTCCAGACAACAGGTAAAGAATTTTTTCATAAATCATATGAAAAATAATTATTTTTTAGGATATATAGGATTAATAGATAAAAAAGTTGTAGCATTAAGTGTAGGAATGAAAAAGCCTTGGATTTGTGGTATGGAGTATTACATAGATGAATTTTGCATAGGGGATGGTTTTCAAGGAAAAGGTATTGGTAGCCTATTTTTGAAAGATATAGAAAAGTTATTATATGATGAAAAAGTAGAAGGAATGATACTAAATACAGAAAGAGATTATCCGTCTTGTAAGTTCTATGAAAAAAATGGCTTTCAAGTCTTAGGAAATCTGATTGTTTTGGGCAAATAAAAAATTGTGAGAACAGACAAATTCCAATTTGTCTGATTAAGGAGACTAGCTCATTGTGTGGTTTAGTTAATAAATATTTTAAAAATTTGTAGCATTATCCATATTGGAAATTGTAGAAAATATTTATATTTATTAACTTACCATTATCCATATAATTTCTCATAATTCATAAAATAGGATAAGATGTATCTATACCAATTAGACTAAAAATTGGACAGGGTGATTAAGTTAATAATGCTTGGTTAATATTTAGTTGTATTATTTTAATTAGCTATAAGCTCTTAATGCTCATAATGGTAAACTGAGATCAGTTATAAAAGTAATAGAGAGTACATGTATAATGTTTTCATGTATAATCTAAAATAAATCAATATATAAACTTATAGTTTTAAGATAAGTGACTATTCCTAAATTAACCATTATTCATTAGGGTGAATATATGAAGGTTTATAAGAAGAAGATAAGAACCATTGTTGTTGATGAAATAGAGTTTAAGTACTTGGTAGTTGAAGGTCCATATAAGATTATAGTGAGGATTTACTCTGCTGTATATAAGTCTACATTAATTGAAGTGGATTTTGATTGGGAAAACGCTTATTTGATAAACTTATATAGACCCAAAATTGTAGAGTTGCTTATAAGGTATGGAATAAATAAAGGGTGGGATTATAATAAAGTAAATGCTGTATTAAAGATTAAGAATGGTATGAGCTTGATTGAAGTTCTAAATATTAAAAGCTAAAATTACTATTGTTACTTACAGTGATTAGTTTTAATTTTGTTAAGATTAATGTGTAGAGCAAGACCTATCCACTTAAAAATCGTTAATGGAATAAACCGCTTCCGATTATCTATATAATTGGACAAGTTATAATTATAGCAATTAGGCTAATAACAAGAAGTTAAAGTATATAAAGATTTTATTTAAAAAGTGTGGTCAATGTAAATAACTGCAAAGTAAAGATTATTCATATAATCTTTAGATAAATAGTAATTTATCTGTATTTGAATGTCAACAAAGGAGGTATAGAGTTAAAATGAAAATTGAGATTACTGATGAAATTAAAGAACAAGATGAAGATATTATTTTTCAAGGTTTGCTAGAATATAATTTAGCGAGAATTGAAGAAAAAAACACAAAGGATTTAGGCATTTATGTACAAGATGAAACAGGTAAAAAAATTGCTGGTCTAATTGGAAATACACATGGTAATTGGTTGTTTGTAAAATATCTATGGGTAAGTGAAGAACTAAGGAGACATAATATTGGAGGTAATATTTTAAATCAGGCAGAAAAAACAGCAAAAGAGCGTGGTTGCAAGTATTCATTTTTAGATACTTTTAGTTTTCAAGCACCTGAATTTTATAAAAAGCATGGATACAAGGAAGTGTTTGCATTAGAAAACTATCCTGTCACAGGAAAACGCTATTATTTTACTAAAACTCTTTAAACATAAAGATAAATTCCAATTTGTCTGATTGAACAAAACTAGCTTAATATATAGTTTTGTTAATGCATATTTTCATAAATTTATTACATTATCTATATTGGTATGTAGATAATATTTATGGTTATTAACTTCCCATAACCCATATAATTGAACATGTTATGTTTATTCTTTAAAGAGACACGATATTGGGTGTCTCTTTGGTTCAGCTAAACATCATTGCAAGGGAATTAGAGTTTACAGCAGATTGTAATTGATGCTCATCAATATGGGTACAGATTTCAGTTGTTGCAACACTTTCGTGACCAAGAATTTGTTGAAGAGATCTAAATATCTACTCTACCATATTTGTACATAAGAGTAGCTGCTGTATGGCGAAGCTTGTGTGTTGATATAGATTTTGGGTCAAGTCCAGAAGTAATAACATATTTTTTACAATATTTTGAATAGTTCTTGTAGTGATACGGTTATTATAACTGTATTATCAGAACGATCCTTAATAACGACAAGGTAACCTAGATATTGTTCAACTAATGGACAAGTTGTGTTAGATTGCATATAATAACTTCTTGTCTATATTGTTTACAAATTTAAACTAGTATAAACAAATGTTTAATATGTGACATATGAATGATGTAAATAACTAAATAAATAGTAATTTGGAGGTAAATTCTATGGATAACTTGCTTTTTATTGGATATGAATTTTTGACAGCGTTTGTTCCTTTTATTGTGACTTTCTTGATATTCAATAATATGAATAAACGTAAGGGTATATTAACATCAAGAATTCATTGTGGAATTACTATTGCTTTTGCAATTTATATAATTTCCGTATTTTATTTTACAGGAACAGGAACTTTATATGATATACTTCATTATCGCTTTGAAATAACGCAAAAGCTAAACTTTATGCCATTTTCTAATGAAATTGATATAGTGGCATATTTACAAAATATATTACTTTTTATTCCTTTTGGTATTCTGCTTCCTTTTTTATGGAAAAAGCAAGATAAAGTGCTCTATATTCTCGTATCAGGATTTTTATTTTCAATGTTTATAGAAATCACTCAATTATTAAACAATAGAAGTACTGATATTGATGATTTAATATTGAATACGATAGGTGGACTCATTGGATATGGTATATATAAAATGTTTACTTGTGTAATAAAAAGTGAACCTGAATCATACGATTGCTTTAAATGGGAGCCTATCATATATATAGTTGTAATGTTTATGGGACGTTTTCTTTTATTTAATGAATTTGGATTTGCAAAATTACTTTATGGATTTTAAATGATTAGACAAATTCCAATCTGAGATTGAGTAATATAAATAAGAATTTGTCAGTGAGCTGTTTTCGGTTAAGAACAATTGTATTATAATACAAGCTAGATAAATTATGAATTTGAGGTGAAATGCTATGGACAAATATACAAAAGAAGAATTGATAGAAGCACTACGAGTTGTATCCTCAACTATCAGTAAGTGTGAAAAAATACAGCCAAAATTTGCAGAAGGTACCTCTCAGCACACACTCCTCAAGAACAGGATAAAAGCAATGTATATTTCAAAAGCATTAATAACAGATGAAAATGTTATGGACAAATATACAAAAGAAGAATTGGTAGAAGCACTACGCCCAGTATCTTCAGTTATCAGCAAATGTGAAAAAGCACAGCTAAAATTTGCGGAGAGGACCTCTCATTACAAGCGCTTTAAGAACATAATAAAAGCGATGTATATTTCAAAATCATTAATAACAGATGAAATTAGTAAAAGAGGTTAATTTCAGTTTTTGGTAAAAATGTAAGTATAACTCGAAGCTAGACAAATTCTAATGTGTAGAGTTGAGGAACATAATTTTAGATTCAGTTCTGTCATAATTATATTAAGAAAATCTAATACAGCTGCCCATTATCCATAAAATGTGACATATGAATGATATAAACAAGTAAATAAATAGTAAGTTTATAAGAAAGAGGGTAGATTTATTATGAGCATAAAGGGTGTAATATTTGATTTTAATGGAACTATGTTCTATGATGGAGAAATTCAAGAAACATCTTGGAGAACATATTTGCAAAGAAAAATAGGTAAAAAAGTGACAGATGATGAATTTCAAGAATACGTTCATGGCAGAAATGTAGATGTTACATTACCATATTTTTTAGGTACAGAGTTGTCTAAAAAAGAAATAGAAGAATTAGCAGAAGAAAAAGAAGTAACATACCGTGAACTATGTCTAGCAGATAATAATAAATTCAAATTAGCTGATGGATTAATAGATTTTTTAAATTATTTAAAAGAAAGTAAAATTCCTTTTACAATTGCTACTGCTTCAGGATTGAATAATGTTAAATTCTTTTTTGAGCATTTAGATTTAGCAAAATGGTTTAATATATCTGATGTAGTGTATGATGATGGAACAATTCCAGGAAAGCCAGAGCCAGAAATTTATATTAGGGCTGCTAATAAAATCGGAATTCATATAAATGAATGCATGGTTTTTGAAGATGCAAAGTCTGGCATAATGTCGGCACATAGAGCTGGTGCTTATAAAATAGTTGGAGTTGCTTCTATGCTTGATAAAGAAGCAATGTTAAAAATAGATGGTGTAGATGAAGTGATTGAAGATTATACAAACGTTATAAATTTACTAAAATAAATTTTAATTTAAGGTTAATTATTATTAATATTAATTTACAATTTAATTTAATGAGTTAAAAATCTAAAATATAAAAAAGTGCTTTGATTTTATTGGGAATTGTGTTACAATTTACAATAAAAAGAATTAATATAGGTTATATTGTATTTTTTACCCATCAGTTAATTAATATAATTTGTAAGTTTCTTTATTAACTCAAGTATTAAATAGAAACAAGTTAACTTTGATTGTTAATTTTTAAATTAACATAAAATTTTTTATTATCCGAATTAAGGGGGACATAATTATGAAATCTAAGAAATTAAAATTATCATTGTTATTGGGTGCTTATGCATTGTGCTCAATGTTATTAACAAGGCCTGTCAAAGCAGATGTTGGAGTTGTTGAGGGTGCTACACCTATTAATCAAGGTATGGCTATTCACGCAGACGACTTTACAATATACAATGATAAAATTGCTGCATCTTTTGCAGTAGGAACAAATAACTACTGGAACATGACAAATGGAAGTATCCTTGATGTTGCTATTATGAAAGACGGCAAATTTGGTGTTGATTTAGTAAATGATATTGAATTTCTAAACAATTACTGGACATCTACAGGATCATTTAACGGTGAAAATCTACAGAAAAATCCAAAGGAAAATATTACATACAAAAAAGAAGATAATAAGGTTGTCGTTACTGCTAAAACAAGATATTGGACAGCAGGACATAAATTACCTTTAAATGTCACAATTGAGTATACATTAGAAGATGGTAAAAATTATATTGGTTTAAAAACAACTGTTGAAAATCCAGCAGGAAATGATGTTTATGAAAACATGTATGGAGGATATTCAGTTAGTACTTTAGCTGCTAGTACTTTTGGACCTTTTGGATATTATCCTGACAAAAAAATAACTGGTATCGGAATTGGTGCTGATAAAGATGTTAATGAAAGGTTTGGAAATTACGTTGTAACTTATGATAAAAATTATGCTGTTTCCGTTCAATTAGATGGGGCAAATACATATAAAGGGTCAAGTGGATATAAGGATGTCTATGTAAATAATACAATTGAACCAGGAAAGAGCTGTATTTATACAGGTGAAATTTTAGTATCAGATAAAGGTGAAACAACACCTATTATTGAACGTTTCATGGAAAAAGATAAAACAATTCAATCAGCAAATGTAAACGGTGTAGTTAAGGATTCGAAGGGGAATCCTGTAAAAGATGGATTTGTAGTAATTAGTAAAAAAGGTTCTTATAAGGAAACTGTAAAATCTCATGGTAAAGAACAACTTAAAAAAGATATTATGCAGCCATTTGCTTGGAAAATAACAGATGAAAATGGTCACTTTGAATTTGATTTACCAAAAGATGAATATGAGGTTCATGTTGAAGCTAAGGGATATACACCGTCAGATATTCAGAAGTTAAACCTAACAGAAAATTCAACCTTAGATTTTATAGTTAAAGATGGAGCTCACGCTTCTCTTAAAGCTGTTGATGAAAATGGAAATCCAGTTGATTTCAAGGTAACTGTATCAGGAACTACATCAACATTTAAAACACTTGGGGGAACTGTATTCTTTACAGATCCAAAAACACATGAAGCTAAATTTGATGTATCAGCTCCTGAGAATCCTGTAACGTTTACAATTACACGTGCTAGTGATTATGAATCACTTCCAGCTACAATAACAAAAACAATAAAGCCAGGTGAAACGCTTGATGAAAAAGTTGTACTTCCTACATTAATAAAGACAAACTCAAGAAATTGGTATAGTATGGACAATCATCAACATGCAGACTTTGGTGATGGTGCAACACCAGTTAAAGAACTATATAAAGCTCAAGTTGCAGCAGGTTTAAATTATAACCTTGTTTCTGATCATGATGCAGTAGTAAATGATCCTCTTATGGCTGAATTAGCTAAAGAAGGTAACAGACCATTTATTCCAAGTATTGAAGTTTCTCCAGGTTGGGGTCATTGGGGTATTTTAGGTGCTGATTATACAAAGAATCCGATTTCTCCAGACTTAACTCCAGCAGAAATAATTAAAGCTGGACATGATATGGGTGCTCTTGTAGTTGTTAATCATCCATATACAGAATATGGTTTCTTCTATAATAGAGATAGTGTTAAAGGTGGATATGATGAAGGTACTGAAGATTTCGATTTACTTGAATTACAATCTACAATTGATTTAACTGATAGTACTAATATGGATAAAAGAGCATTAGATTCTGCAATGGGATATTGGAATAAAGGTATTAAAAAATACTTAAGTGCAGGTTCAGACCAGCACGATGTAACTTCAGGATTATACCCAGGAATTATCAGATTATATGCTTATATTGAGGGGAAAAATACAACTGAAAAGTATCTTCAAACAATAAAAGATGGTCATAGTTATGTAACAATGGGACCTATATTTACACCAAAAGCAAACACAATGTTTGGTACAACACAAAAAGTTAATGCAGGTAAAAAATACACATTAAATACAGAAATTCAAGCTGTTAATGGATTAAATCATATTGACGTTTACAGCGAAGGTAAGATTATTGCATCAAAAGACTTTGATAATACACAAGATGCTGTTAACTATAAACTAGATGTAAAACCAACAAAAAATACATGGTATAGTTTTGTTGCAACTGATGGAAAAGGTCACTATGCAGTTACAAATCCTATTTGGGTAGAGATTGCAGATGATACTAAAAACCAGGGTCAACAGAAAAACCAAGGTCAACAGAAAAACCAGGGTAAACAGAAAAACCAAGGTCAACAGAAAAACCAGGGTAAACAGAAAAGTCAGGGTCAACAGAAAAGCTAGGGTCAACAGAAAAACCAGGATCAAATAAAGGGACAAAAGCGACTACAGTTGGAAAAGGAGAACTTCCAAATACTGTACATATTTACTTTATTGGATATGCGCCAGAGCGTTATATAGTTTTCGCAAACTTAGTGAAGAATAAATAAAACAGTATCTTAGGATGCTGTTTTTTCTTATGGATAATTTCAGAACAATTTATAGTGAACCGGTGGAGCTGAGCTAGGTTATGTAATTTAAATGGTGGAAATCTATTTAAAAAAAGTTTTATATCCTTCAATAAATTCTAGATAAAGTATTATATAGTTCATAACTAAATAACTAAAAATAGATCTATATTTAATAAAATGATAAGTAGTACCAAAAATGTACACAAAATTAATAAATTTAAACGTAAAAATACCAAAGATTTCATCTTAATGGTCGAAAATAGTAAAAGAGGGTTAAAAGAGGAATTTAATTTTTGATGGGTAATGGATGCGTAATTATAATGAGATATATAAAAAAGATGTTTAATTGATTTGAAAAACATAAAAAGATGAATTAAAAAAGTACTTTTAATAAACAAGATTTTATGAAATTACTAATACATAAATAGAAAATCTTAAAGGTAGATAGAGTATAACTAAAGTGATTGGTGTATGGTGAGATTAATTTTAGTAAGAATGGAGAGGTATTAATGAACAAATTAGAATTACCTAAAAGCTTAGAAAAATTTAGAGGCGAAATAGAAAAAACCATGAAACCTCATATAAAAATTAAATTACAAGAAAAAGAAACTATGCCCTGGGAAAGTAAACTAGGAGGAGATCCTTATTTAGAAATTGGTATGGAATACCCTAAAACATCCAATGGAGAATACTTACGATTACTAGCTCAGGTAAATTTTGAGGAAGTTCCACACTTAGAGTCCTTCCCACAAAAAGGAATATTACAATTTTACATATTAGCTGATGATGTTTATGGACTTGCTCTTCAGGATCAGTGCATACAAGATACATTTAGAGTAATATACATACCTGAAGTTGTAAAAAATGAAGAAAACTTAATAAAGGACTTTTCATTTTTAGGAGAGTTAGAAGAAGACTGGTACATGCCTTTTAGCCATGAAGGAAAAATGGAGTTTTCATCAGAAGAATATATGCCTGTATCCTGGGAGGATTATAGATTTAATGAGATATATGGTAGCATTAATTTACCAGAAGAAGTAGTAGATGATTATATGGAGAAACTAAATGCTGATGGATGTAAACTAGGAGGATATCCTGCTTTTACTCAATGTGATCCACGATATTATGATAAAAATCTAGAAAGATTTAATACATTATTGCTTCAATTAGATTGTGAAGATGAATGTGATTTAATGTTTGGAGATGCTGGAGTAGCCAACTTTTTATAAATGAAGAAGATTTAAAGAAACTTGATTTTACTAAAGTTTTATATAATTGGGATTGCTGTTAAGTATAAATTTTTTTAAAAAAAAGTTCTTTTCTTACCATTAAAAACTTATTGAATTTTATTTGTAATCTTTATATAATAGTTTTACAAAGAAATTGTTCCAACAATTTTAGATATAAACAATTGAAATATGGTCTGGAATATTTGTAGAGCTCTTATTTTGAACCTACATTATTTATATGGGAGTTCAATACTTAAATGTGGATTAGTCTTATAAGACCAACTATTGAGTGGCAAAGACAGCAAAGCATTTGTGAGAACACCCACCTATCGAGAGATAGGTGTCAAAATTGGAGCAGCGGTATTTTGGATGCATAACTTTAAAAATATAGCATGAATGTTGTTATGAGGGGAAGGTAACCTCTCTTTTTATATTTTCCTCAAGGGGGAAAATTTTATATAACAAAAATAAAGATGAATATGAAATGATTAATGGTGCAGGGGTTAAGTTTGCAGATAGAGATATTCTTAATAAATACTAAAATTAAGTTCTAACTACAGATAATGTAGTTAGGCTTTTTTTATTTTTTTAAAGACAAAAGATGTCCATGTTGTTTCATTATAATCTAGACATAAATTAAGGTTAAAGGGGCAAAGCTTAGATGATAAGGAATAAAATGCTAATTCTTATGTAGTACTAAATAATAACCATTTATTTTTTCATAAAAGAAATGTATAATTTATAGTGGCAAAAAATAATATGAAAAATATGAAACAGAAGGGTAACAAATGAATAATTTAAGGGTAACAAATGATTTTAAAAGTATAGTATTAAATGATACAAAGTTAATAGATGTTAGAGCTCCAATTGAATATGAAAAAGGAGCAATATTAAATTCAATAAATTTACCTATATTATCTAATGAAGAGAGACATATTATAGGTATATGCTATAAAGAAAAAGGTAATGAGGAAGCTACAAAGCTTGGATTTAAGCTTGTATCTGGAAGTGTAAAAGAAGAAAGAGTGAATTCATGGGTAAAATATTTTAGGGAAAATCCTAATACTATAATTCATTGCTTTAGAGGGGGAGACCGTTCAACTATAGCACAGGAGTGGATATATGAAGCAACAGGTCAATATATAGTAAAGCTAGAAGGGGGATATAAGGCATTTCGTAATCATCTTATAAACTCATTAGAGCCTGAAAATATTAAATCGAAGCCTTTAGTTTTAACTGGATATACAGGTTCAGGTAAAACAATATTATTAAATAAACTAAAGAATTCTATAGATCTAGAAGGAATTGCACATCATAGAGGCTCCACCTTTGGTCATTTTATTACACCACAAAAAACACAAATAAACTTTGAAAATAGCTTAGCCTATAGCGTAATCAAACATGAGGATAAAAATTATAAATATATGATTTTAGAAGATGAAAGTAAAAACATTGGGAAGAATTTCATACCAAAAGGTTTTTATAATCATTTTCACAGTGGAGATGTAATATTCTTAGATGCTACTGTAGAAGAAAGAGTGGAAAATATATTACAAGAATATGTGGTAAATGGTCAAAAGGAGCATATTAAAGCACTAAAATATAGAGATTTAGCATTAGAATCTTGGTTAAATGATATGGTTTCTAGTATAGAAAGAGTTAAAGGTAAGCTTGGCGGAGACAGGATGAAGGTAATAATAGAAGAGCTTAAACTAGCTTACAAAACTCAAATAGAAACTAATAGCATTGATAGGCACAGAAATTGGATAGAATTATTTTTAACTAATTATTATGATCCTATGTATAAGCATTCCATAGATAAATCTAATAGGAATGTAATATTTAAAGGTAATAGTATAGAAGTATTAGAGTATATAGAAGAATTAGAAAAATAATGGATAAACAGAGTTTTAAGCTTAGAGGGAGTTTTTACGCCCTCTAAAGCTTAAAAACCGTTATCTAGGGGCGTATCTGCTCTTTACTCCAACTTTGAAGAAAAGCAGAGAGTCCAAATCTTTGATTTGGTGCGAATCGCTTTCACAGAGTGCCATGAGAGTATTAGAGCGGGTAGTCATCAGATAAAAGTAGAAGTGAATCTTTAATGAAAAAATTTACAGGCGAAATAGAAAAAACTATAAAACCTTATATAAAGATTAAATTAGAAGAACAGAAGACAATGCCTTGGGAAAGTAAATTAGGAGGATATCCTGCTTTTACTCAATGTGATCCACGATACTATGATAAGAATCTAGAAAGATTTAATACATTATTGCTTCAATTAGATTGTGAAGATGAATGTGATTTAATGTTTGGAGATGCTGGAGTAGCCAACTTTTTATAAATGAAGAAGATTTAAAGAAACTTGATTTTACTAAAGTTTTATATAATTGGGATTGCTGCTAAGTATAAATTTTGATATATATGTAAGAATACATGTAACTTTGTTCCTCACACAACCATATTATAAAATGTAAAGATTATTAAAGTGATGAGGGTGAGAAGGATGTATTTATACCCAATGACAAATTTTTATGGTAGTGAGCCCTATGGCACAGATGAATTGTTAGAACAAATATATGATCCAAACATTTATTCAGTTACCGAAGCAGATTCAGGAGTAGACCCTAATTATATATATCCCGAATACAGATCTATAGATGATATGAATTATATTGATATGTTTAGAGTTACGGAATCAGAAATGGCCCTAAGAGATACCATGCGTATACTTTGGGAACAACATTCTGTTTGGACAAGATTGGCTATAATGAGTATAGTAGCAGGTTCACCGAATGAGGATCTTGTTGTAGCTAGGCTTCTTAGAAATCCTAAAGATTTTGAGGAAGCATTAAGACCTTTCTATGGTGATGAGGTTGCTGCTGAATTTAATAAGTTGCTTACAAATCACCTTGTTATAGCTTCAGAAATTGTTAAGGCCTCTAAGGCAGGAAATACTGATGCAGCAGCAGATGCTGAAAAAAGATGGTACGAAAATGCAGATCAAATTGCTGAGCTACTTAGCAAAATTAATCCTTATTGGTACTTTGAAGATTGGCAAGCAATGTTACATGAACATTTAGCACTTGTTAAAGCTGAAGCAGTTGCTATACTTACATCAGATTATGAAAAAGGTATTTCCATATATGATGATATTGAAATGCAGGCTTTAGAAATGGCAGATATGATGGCAGATGGCATTGTAAAACAGTTTCCAGAAAGATTTCAAGATTAAACTTTAAAAACAATTAATTTTTTATTAAAAGGATATGTTAGATTAAAATATTGATTTATAACACAAAATAAGGTAGTCAGTGTTGACTACCTTATTAAAACTTTATTTATCTTTAATTAAATTTACATGGATTTTTCCTTTTGTTAAGCAATAACACATATATATACCCCAAGTCATTATAAATACAAAAGAAATCCCTTCACAGAAGCCAAATGTAAAATTAGATAATGATTTGCTTTACCTATTTTGTTTGGTGTTTTATCTTATTTATAAAATCCTGCTTCGTTATTACAACAGGGGTAACTGGCTCACCATAAAAATCTATTGGGTTTCCTAATACTTCACATCCAAGCTGTTTTAATATTATTACAGTTACATCTCTTGCATCTATAAAAACTTTTTCCACATTAAGATTAAACATTTCATTTAGAGAAAATATAGCCATTTTTTTGCCTATTCCTAAGCCACGGAGCCTTTTATCAACTGCAAATCTTCCCCAATGCCATTGATTATTTTCCTGCCAACAGGCTACCACTCCAATAATGTCTTCACCTACTCTTGCACACCACCAAATTTGCTTCAAATCTTTATTTATAGGTATTAATTCTTTAGGAATATTTTGTTCATAAGCAAATATTTCTGTGGTTAACCTTATTGCATCATCCAGGTAATTTGATGATAATCTTTCTATTTTTATTCGAGAATCATCCTTTATAAGATTATTTTTTAATGCAAGAATACGAAATTCTTTTAAGGATTTTGAAATGTTATCATTAACAGTGTCATTTCCTAAATCTAGGATTTCATTGATAAACTTATTGGCTTCCATATCTCCATTTATCATAGCTTCCATACCTAATGAAAGAAGGCTAATGTGTTTTATTCTTTTGTCATTAGGAGACTTTTCTATTTTAATAAAATTTTTAGCTTTTAAACTATTAAGAATTCTACTTAAGGAAGCTTTATCAATTCCTAATTGTATTGCCAATTCGTTAAAAGGAGTAATGCCATTTTGTTTAAGATAGTTTAATACATGAGCTTGTACTAATGTAAGTCCAGAATTTAGACAATTATAATTAAGTAGTCCCAATTCTCTTATGATTAGTCTTAGTTCCTTTCTAACTATTTCTGCCTTATTCAATTTAACATCTCCATTCGTTGATATTATCAATGAAATTATTATACTATATTGAGATTTGCACTGCAATGTATAAAAGGGCAAATATGATAAAATTATCTTTACTATTTTTGATGTTTTTCAATTTACGCACAGAAAATTCAAATGAAGCTGCTCAATTGTCTGAAATGGCACAGTCATCGGGATATCTGCTTGCTGTCTTTGGTTCAATATTATTCAGATTTCTCCAGTATGTAACTAATAGCTGGAAGCTTCCACTTCAAGCGCTAATCCGTATTACAGTCTTGTTATTTATATTTGGTCTAGGTGCATCTCGTAATAGGTATGTAGGTTCATCCTTAAAAGTGGTAAGGTAGATGAAGTCTATGTAAAATAAAAACAAAACTAACCATCATTATAACTGTGATAATGATGGTTAGTTCTGATAATTTTGAGTTATTTTGATTTTGAACCTATGTGTTTTCTCGTAATCTTTTTAAGAATTTCTTAGCAAGGAATGCAACTATAATTAGTATTACTATTTCTGACAAAGGAAAACTTAGCCATATTCCAGTCATTTTAAAGAAGTAAGATAGAAATAAAGCTACAGGAACAATAATGCAACCGCTACGTAAAATTGAAATAGTGAAAGCATGTTTTGGTTCATTTATAGAACTTAATACAGCTGAGGTAATAATATTAATTCCTGCAAAGAAGAAACCAGCAAAATAAATAATCAACCCATTAGATGCAGTTTTTGAGAGAATTTCAATATGATCTCTATTGAATATTTCTACCAATTGATTATTAAAAATAACAACAATAAAATATAAAACAACTGAAATTCCAAGTGATGTATAGATTGCATATTTAAATAATTGCAGAATTTTTTTATTATTACCTTGTCCAAAGTTTTCACTCAATAAAGGTTGTGTTCCTTGAGCAATGCCTGTGAAAATAGAAGTTGCAACCAAAGCCAAATTAGCCACAATACCATAGGCTGCCACACCTATATTCCCGGAAATATTTAATATAAGTAAATTAAATACAATAAGAATAATACCAGAAGCAATTTCCGTAATGAAGGATGATACCCCTAAACTACAAATATAAGTTAGCTGCTTTATTGATAATTTTGACTTATGAAAATGGAAGTGGTTTTTCTTTTTAATATGGTGCTTTGTTAAAATACACATACTAATAATAGGTGCTAGTCCTGTTGCAAAAGCCGCTCCAAACATCCCCCACTGAAGAGGGAAAATAAAAACATAGTCTAAAATAATGTTTGATAAACTTCCAATTAACATTCCTGCCATTGACAGCTTAGGATTTCCGTCATTTCTAATAAAAGCTATAAAAATATTATTAAGAATAAAAAAAGGTGCAAAACATAGTAGTGTTTTTAGATAGGTATTTGTCATACGAAAGATATTTTCATCTGCTCCTAATAAACTACTAAGTGTTGAAGATCCGAATAAACCAATTAGTGAAAAAAATATTCCCAAGAGAATCCCAATTTTAATAGAGTTTGTAAAAACAATATTTGCTTTGTTATGCTTATTTCGTGCTTGATAAATAGAATATTTTGTAGCACCACCAATTCCAATTAAAAGTCCTGTCGCATTAATAAAACTGTAAATGGAAATTGATAAATTTAGAGCTGTTAATCCCTGTACTCCTAATCCCTTAGATATAAAAAAAGTATCTGCTAAAATATAGCATGAAAGACCAATCATTCCTATAATATTTGTTAAGATATAGCGTATAAATGTATTTTTAATACTCATTTTTATGATTCCTCCTAAAAATAAACATAAAAAAATACCTAACATTTATTCCTACTAAGACCTAAAGGAATAAAGTTAAGTACTATGAAATGAGTTACCCGGTGGAAACCCATTAGTATTTAATATTAAATTTTCTAAATAATATCATATTCCATTAGATTTTGTCAAGAAGGTATAAATTTAAAAGCTGATGTGAATAAAAGAATAAAGAAAGATAAGTATAACCCTATACAGCAAACAAGTATTGCATTTACAGGTGACTATATAACTAAGAGAAGAAAATGCAGAAAGAAACTTTGGTGAGCTTATTTATTTTAGAGGGAAATCACAATTTTTCACTATAATTTGACACAAATCCCCTTGTAATAGTGTTGTATTCTTAATATAATATTGGTATAATACATTAAGAAAAGTTTATTATAAACTTAGTTTGATTGTTATAATTGTAGGTTAATTTTATATTTAAGTTAAAGAATACCAAATTCATTCATATCTTGATATTTTTTTATAGGAGAAAATGCATATGAAAGAATTTAGTATTAATACAGATGTCTATTTTGGAGAAGGATCTTTAGATAGACTAAAGGAAATTAAAAATAAAAGAGTACTAATTGTATGTGATAAATTTATGGAAACTTCAGGTATGGCTCAAAAAGTAGAACAAAAACTTGTTGATTGCAAAGTAGCTATATATAGCGATATTGTACCTGATCCATCTGTAGAAGTTATTGCATCTGGTATTCAAAAACTTCAAAGTTGCAATGCAGAGATTATGATAGCTCTTGGTGGAGGTTCATCAATTGATGGAGCTAAGGCCATGAGAGAATATGCGAAAAAAATTACTGGAGGAGTTTCCACTATAGAAGAGTTTTATGCTATACCTACTACAAGTGGTACAGGCTCTGAAGTAACTGAATATGCAGTAATTACAAATAAACAAGAAGGATTAAAGTATGCTCTTACAGATAAATCACTTCTTCCTACGGTTGCTATTCTTGACCCTGAGTTGGTTAAATCTGTACCCAAAGCTATAACTGCGGATACAGGAATGGATGTAATCACACATGCCATGGAGGCCTATGTTTCAAAAAATGCTACTGATTTTTCAGATGCTCTTGCAGAAAAAGCCTTTACTTTAGCTTTTAGATTTTTACCACAGGCTTATGCTGATGGGAATGATATTATAGCAAGAGAAAAACTTCACAATGCATCATGCCTTGCTGGTATGGCTTTTAATGCAGCGGGACTTGGAATTACTCATAGTTTAGCTCATGCAGTAGGTGGGAAGTTACATATTTCTCATGGAAGAAGTAATGCAATAATACTTCCTTACGTAGTTGAATATAACGCTAGTTTAAATAAAGAAACCTTTAATGTTGAATATGACGTAGCAGCTAAGAAATATCAAAGGCTTGCTAAGTTATTGAAGTTGCATGCGCCAAATGTAAATATTGGTGTTAATAATCTAATTAAAAGTATTGTAGAACTTCAAAATACATTAATGATTCCAGCCACATTAAAAGAACAAGGGGCTGATATGGCTTTGGCTGAAGCGTCAAGAGAAGAGATTATTAATGCAGCTCTTAAGGATGTGTGTACAACAGCAAATCCTAGAGAAGCTACAAAGGAAGATTTATCAAAAATTTTAGAAAAAGTTTTAGGATAGACTATTTTATACCACTCAGTAATGGGTGGTATTTTGCTCAAATTTTCAGAAAAATTGAAAAATTAAATAGAATTTATAATATAAAAAAATAAGGGGGATTAATATGGAAGATGAATTATATTCAATAGGTAAAGTTGGTAAGATATGCAAAATAACAAAAAAAGCATTAAGATATTATGACAAAATGGACATATTATCACCTGATAAAGTAGCTGATGAAAGTGGTTACAGATATTATAGTAAGAATACTTTATTATCTGTTCCAGTTATAAAATATTATAAACAAAGTGGATTTAAACTTGAAGAAATGAAAGGTTTTTTAGAGGGTAAGACCTATGATTTTTTTCATACAAGTTTTAGAAATAAAATAGATGAATTAAAAGAACTTGAAAAAGAAATAAATTTAAAATTAAGATCCGTTAAGGATTGGGATGACCTTATAGTTGAAGCCCAAATGGTAATTGAAAATAATGTTTCTGATGTAGCTATAAAATATATAGATAATCGTACTTTAACTTTTTTAGATCAAGATTTTGAATATGACTATATGGATTCTATAATTAACATAGAATTTACAAATTACATAGATAGTATAGATAATGCAATAACAGGGCCTGTAATCATACGTTTTCCATGCTTTCAAGATAAGATGAATGGAAAATGCAATAAAATGAGGATAATGCAGGAGACAATTTTAAAATGTAAGGAAGAATTGAGTGTGGAATTTGGTGGCTGGATGGTAGCTGCTTGTTATCATATAGGACCTCATGAGACCATTAGTGAAACATATAAAAAAATAAAGGATTGGACTGAAAAACATGGTTATATATGTTCTGAAGAATCCTATGAAAGATATGTAACAGATTATTGGACAACTAAAAATAGAAATAGATTTGTAACAGAAGTTTTAATAAAAATCAGTAGAGAAAAATAATTTAGTTCCGGTGAAAACGTTGACCCTAGGGTAGACTATAAAGGGTTAACTATACTCCTTTCGTTAAAAAAAACACAATATTATTAAACAAAACACAAGCTTATTGTTTTTATATAATTAAAAATACCTGGATTATTATCCAGGTATTTCTATATTTATCACTTAAGAATATCAAATGTAACTTTAACTTAATGAAGGGTTTAAAGGTATTTATTGAGTTCCCATTGGTAGATATAATACTAATTTTTTTAATCTTATTTAAATATTCTTGAAAAATACATATTGACCCTACCCTATAGGGCAGGGAATATAATCTACTTAAGAATAAAGTACCTACAAGATAGAAAGTGAAAAGGTGTTCAGTAATTTTAATGTAGAATGCACCAAATTATAACAATCTTAATGTATATTTATTATAAATTTTTATTTAACAATATAAATTTGTAATATTATTAATTTTTTATAAGCGAAAGGAGAATTATTTTATGAATGGAGATTCAAAAGCAGTAAGCTTAGAAGCAGTTGCTGCAAAGAAGAAATTATCAAGTGATTTCTTCAAAAAGGGTATATCCCTGGCTTTATTTTCAGGACTTGCCTATGGATTATATACCGCGTTTTTAACTATGGGTATGACTAAAGGAGTTTGGGGGGACTGGTATGGTCCTAATACAGCAGGTTTATCAGCATTTGCTATAGCATACTTGCTTGCAGCTCTTGGTAACGCAATAAACGATACATGTAGTGCAGTTTGGGCACTTTTGTATGCAGGAGTTAAAGGTAAATTTGGAGACTTTTTAAGATGCATCAACACAAAACCAGGACGCATCATGATATTAGCAGCTCTTATCGGAGGACCTATAGCTGGTACTGCTTATGTTATAGCTCTTCAAATGGCTGGTTCAATAGTTGTTCCAATATCAGCTCTTTGCCCTGCAATTGCAGCTATACTAGGTAAAATTTTGTATAAGCAAGAACTAAATAAGCGTATGGCTTTTGGTATTTTAATATGCGTATGTGCAAGTTTTCTAATTGGTAGTACAGGCCTTAGTGGCGGTGCTTCAGCAAATACATTAATTGGTATTGCAATAGCTATTATTGCAGCTTTAGGTTGGGGATTTGAAGGTTGTGTAGCTGGATATGGTACAGCAATGATTGACCCTGAAATTGGTATTTGTATTCGTCAAGTAACATCAGGTATAGCAAACTTATTCATCTTAGTTCCAATTTTCGGAATGATGGCTGGTGGAATTGGAATCTCTACTGACCTTGCTGTAAAAGCATTTACAAGTTCTCCTGCAATGGTTTGGTTTGCTTTAAGTGGACTTTTATCATTTGTAACATTCATGACATGGTATGCTGGAAACAGTATGTGTGGAGCAGGACTTGGTACTGCATGCAATGGTACATATTCTTTCTTTGGACCATTATTCTGCTTATTAGTATTAGGAGTATATGGTGGAATGGACGGATGGTCATTACCTCCTGTAGCTTGGATTGGAGCTGTAATAATGATGTTCGGTATTCTTACAATATCTATGAATCCACTTGATTTATTCAAAGGAAAGAAAATGGAGGTAGATATAGATGAAACCGCTTAATTATGCAATTTTAAAATATTTTACTAAAGTTTCAGAAGCTTGTGCTGATGATGTTATAAAGGCATTAAAAGGACAATATGGAAGTTTTAAGGCTCTAAACAAAAAAGCTGTAATTAATGCACTACTTACAGCAGAAGCTAATGGTCTTATTGAAGAAACAAGATTCGATTTAGATAATAACAATGAGTTAAGAGTTTACTACCATGCACATGCAGAAGGTGCGGAAACAATCAACAAGTATATTCCGGATTAATTTCTAACATTAACCATAGGGGAATCCTTGTGAAAAATAAATCTTATGAAATTTTATAATAATAGCTTTAAATATTTAATTTTAGTAAGCATAATAATTAAATTTCAACTTAAAATATAAGATTTGCTATAAGTTTTTTCAATATTTTTATTTTAAAAAATATATTGACTTTCCCCCAAAGGGTAAGGGATATAATCAGGATATAGCAATAAAAAATGTATGAAAACCTACACAGAATATATAGAAGAGTTAATAATAGAAGTTATAGTTAATAAAAAGTATATTGGGCTAAAATTAGGAAGGAGGAATTAAAAATGAGATATTATGGAGATGAGGCTTTAGGCCTTGTGGAAACAATAGGATTAGTTCCTGCACTTGAAGCTGCAGACAAAATGCTTAAAGCAGCTAATGTTGAATTAATTTCTTATGAAAATATTGGTTCAACCCTTGTAACAATTATGGTAAAAGGGGATGTTGGTGCAGTAAAATCTGCTGTAGAAGCAGGTGCTGAAGCAGCTAGAGCTATCGGTAAATTAACAGCACACAATGTTATGCCACGTCCTATTAGAGAAGTTGGAGATATTGTTTCAGTACACGATATCGATTCATAAAATAGAAAGGAAATGATATACATATGGCAAGATATGAAGCTTTAGGATTAATCGAAACTTTTGGTCTGGTTTTTGCTTTAGAAGCAGCAGACGCTATGTGCAAATCAGCAGATGTTGAACTTATAGGATATGAAAATGTTGCATCAGGTTATATATCTGTATTAGTTCGTGGTGATGTTGGGGCTTGTAAAACAGCAGTAGATGCTGGTGTTGCAGCAGTCAATGGAATGGAAGGTGGAAGCCTATATAGCTCAATAGTTATTCCAAGACCACATGAAGATCTTGAAAAAATAATAAAACGTTATGCCATTACAGATCTTATAACAGAATAGAAAAATGAATTTTTTCTAAAGAAAAGGAGAGAGAAAGATGAATATTATAGATAATGATTTACTCTCCATGCAGGAAGCTAGAATTCTTGTTGAAAATGCCCGAGAGGCACAAAAAAAATTAGCTACTTTCCCACAAGAAAAACTTGATGAGATAGTTGAGCGTATGGCTGAAGAAGTTGAAAAACATTTAAAAGAGCTTGCAAAAATATCTAATGAAGAAACAGAGTATGGAAAGTGGCAAGATAAATATGTTAAAAATCACTTTGTATGTGAGTATTTAAAAAACAAACTCAAAGGTATGAGGTGTGTAGGTATTATTAATGAAGATAAAATTAATAAAACCATGGATGTTGGTGTACCAATGGGGGTTGTTATAGCCTTCCCACCAGCGACAAGTCCAGTATCTACTACCATATATAAAGCATTAATTGCAATAAAGTCAGGAAATGCAATTATATTTTCACCTCATAAAAGAGCTAAAAATACAATTTCTAAAACAGTGGATATTTTAATTAAAGCTGCAGAAGGTGTAGGACTTCCAGAAGGTGCTCTTGCATATCTTCACACAGTAACTGAAAGTGGTTCATTAGAGCTTATGAAGCATAGAGATACATCTTTAATAATGAACACTGGAGTTATAGAAATGCTTGATAAAGCCTATAGATCTGGTAAGCCAGTAATATATGGAGGCAATGGAAACGGACCTGCCTTTATAGAACGTACAGCTGATATAGAAAAAGCGGTTAAAGATATTATTACAAGCAAGAATTTTGATTATGGAGTTGTGTCTGCCGCAGAACAATCAATTGTTGTAGATAGCTTAATTGCATCTGAAGTAAAGCAAGAACTTATTAAAAATGGTGGATATTTTATGACAGAAGAAGAAGCTTTAAAACTAGGAAAGATTTTGTTTAATCAAAATGGAACCCCAGATTTAGAGATGATTGGTAAGTCTCCACAGTTTTTAGCTAAGAAAGCTGGCTTTCAAGTTTCAGAAGGTGTAAAAGTGCTTATTTCCAATGAGAAGTTTGTTTCTAAGAATAATCCTTATTCAAGAGAAAAACTTTGCCCGGTTTTAGCCTTTTATATAGAGGATGACTGGATGCATGCTTGTGAAAAATGTATAGAATTATTACTTACTGAAAGATATGGACATACACTTGTGATACATTCAAAGGATGAAGAAGTTATTCGTCAATTTGCACTTAAAAAACCTGTTGGTAGAGTGCTTGTAAACACTGCAGGAACCTTTGGCAGTATGGGGGCTACTACTAATTTGTTCCCTTCAATGACATTAGGAAGTGGATCTGCAGGACAAGGAATGACTTCAGATAATGTTTCACCTATGAATCTACTTTATATACGTAAAGTTGGATATGGAGTTCGCATGGTGGATGAAATTGTTAAAACAGTAAATGATAAAGAGGATTCTATTTCTGCAATTTCAAATGGAAATGAAATAGATAACTATAAGTTATTAGAGAGTATTTTAAAAAAAGTTCTACAGGACTTAAAATAAAAAATCATATTTAATATATGAAATACATTAAAGAATGTGAGGGAATAAATTGGATATACGTGAATTTTCAAATAAATTTATGGAAGCTACTAAAAATATGTCTGATGAAGAACGCGCTGGCTTAATGAAGATGTTTCAAAGTGTTTCTAATGAAATAACAAAAGAAGAACCATCTACATCAAAGGTTGCGTGTGACAATAATGGTGAAATACCAGATGGAATGACAGAACGTCTAGTTAAGTTAAAAGAAAATTATATGAAACATGTTCCATCAATAACAACTCATAGAGCAAGAGCTATTACTAAAATAGCTAAAGAAAACCCTGGTATTCCTAAATCAGTTTTACGTGGTAAATGTTTTAAACATTGTTGCGAAACTGCACCACTTTTAATTCAAGACCACGAACTTATCGTTGGAGCACCAAACGGAAAACCTCGTGCAGGAGCATTTTCTCCTGATATAGCTTGGAGATGGATGGTTGATGAAATTGATACAATAGGAACTCGTCCACAAGATCCATTCTACATCTCAGAAGAAGATAAGAAAATTATGCGTGAGGAGTTATTCCCATATTGGGCAGGTAAATCCGTTGATGAATACTGCGAAGATCAATATCGTGAAGCAGGAGTATGGGAACTTTCAGGAGAATCTTTTGTTTCAGATTGTTCATACCACGCAGTAAATGGTGGAGGAGACTCTAACCCAGGATATGACGTTGTATTAATGAAAAAAGGTATGCTTGACATAAAAAGAGAAGCAGAAGAAAAATTAGCTGAACTTAAATATGAAAATCCAGAGGATATAGATAAAATATATTTCTACAAATCATTAATTGATACTGCTGAAGGTGTTATGATATATGCTAAACGTATGTCAGATTATGCTGCTGAATTAGCTCAAAAAGAAACTAACCCTAAGAGAAAAGCAGAACTTCAAAAGATTTCTGAAATAAATGCTAGAGTTCCAGCACATAAGCCAAGTACTTACTGGGAAGCAATTCAAGCAGTTTGGACTATAGAATCATTACTTGTAGTTGAGGAAAACCAAACAGGTATGTCTATAGGACGTGTTGACCAATACATGTATCCATTCTACAAAGCTGATATTGAAGCTGGACGTATGACTGATTATGAAGCATTTGAATTATCAGGTTGTATGCTTATAAAAATGTCTGAAATGATGTGGATAACAAGTGAAGGTGGTTCTAAATTCTTCGCAGGTTATCAACCATTTGTAAATATGTGTTTAGGTGGTGTTACTAGAGAAGGCCGTGATGCAACAAACGAATTAACATACCTTTTAATGGATGCAGTTCGTCATGTTAAAATATATCAACCATCTTTAGCTTGCCGTATACACAAAGGATCACCACAAAAATATCTTAAAAAGATAGTTGACGTTATTCGTGCAGGTATGGGATTCCCAGCATGCCACTTTGACGATGTTCATATAAAAATTATGTTAGCTAAAGGTGTTTCTATAGAAGACGCAAGAGATTACTGCTTAATGGGATGCGTTGAACCACAAAAATCCGGAAGACTTTATCAATGGACTTCTACAGGATACACTCAATGGCCTATATGTATAGAACTTGTTTTAAACCATGGTGTACCATTATGGTATGGTAAACAAGTATGCCCAGATATGGGAGATTTAAGCCAGTTTAAAACTTACGAACAATTTGAAGCAGCTGTTAAAGAACAAATTAAATTTATTACTAAATGGACAAGTGTTGCTACAGTAATTTCTCAACGTGTTCATAAGGAACTTGCACCAAAACCACTTATGTCTATGATGTATGAAGGTTGTATGGAAAATGGTAAAGGGGTAGAAGCAGGCGGAGCTATGTACAACTTCGGACCAGGAGTAGTATGGAGTGGACTTGCTACTTATACAGATTCCATGGCAGCTATAAAGAAATTAGTATTTGAAGATAAGAAATACACACTACAAGAAATGAACGAAGCTTTAAAAGCAGATTTCGTTGGATATGAACAATTAAAAAAAGATTGTTTAGAAGCACCTAAGTATGGTAACGATGATGATTATGCAGATTTAATTGCTGCTGATTTAATTAACTTTACAGAACAAGAACATCGTAAATATAAGACATTATATTCAGTACTTAGTCATGGTACTTTATCAATATCAAACAATACTCCATTTGGACAAATGACTGGAGCTACAGCAAATGGACGTAGAGCATGGATGCCTTTATCAGATGGTATAAGTCCATCACAAGGCGCTGATTTTAAAGGCCCTACTTCTATAATAAAATCTGTTTCTAAGATGTCTTGTGAAGATATGAATATAGGTATGGTTCATAACTTTAAGTTAATATCTGGTCTTCTTGATACACCAGAAGGAGAACAAGGAATCATTACATTATTACGTAGTGCGTGTGCCCTTCAACTTGGAGAAGTTCAATTTAACTATTTAGACAACAAGACTTTAATAGAAGCTCAAAAACATCCAGATCAATATCGTGATTTAATTGTTCGTGTTGCTGGATACAGTGCATTCTTCGTTGAGTTATGTAAAGATGTTCAAGATGAAATTATAAGTAGAACTATGCTTACACATTTCTAATAAAAATTTGATGGAAAATATATAACTTATAGAAAATATATAACTTAGTCCCTTTAAAATAATTTATATAAAGTCTGCAATCTACAGCCTGTTTTGTAGATTGCAGATGTAAATTAAGATATATATTAAAAATCAAAGTAAATGAAACTGGAGAATGAGTAATATGAGTAATGGAAATTTAGGTATAATCGAGAGAAAAGCAAGGATTTTTAATATACAAAAATATAATATGTATGATGGAGATGGAATAAGAACTTTAGTATTTTTTCAAGGATGTCCACTTAGATGTAAATGGTGTGCAAATCCTGAAGGACTAGAAAAAAAATATAGAGTTATGCTTAAAAGTAATCTATGTGTAAATTGTGGAGCTTGCGTTTCTGCATGTCCTGTAGGAATTCATACTATTTCTAATAAAACTCTAAAGCATGAAGTTAATCGTGACATAGATTGTATAGGATGTGGAAAGTGTAAAGAAGCTTGTCTTAAATCTGCTATATCAATAGTTGGAGAAGAAAAAACTATCTCTGAACTTTTAAAAATAGTAGAAGAAGATAGAACCTTTTATGAAATGTCTGGCGGTGGAGTTACATTAGGTGGTGGCGAAGTTTTAATGCAGCCAGAAGCTGCTACTAGTTTATTAATGGCATGTAAGCAAGAAGGTATAAACACTGCAATTGAAACCTGTGGTTATACAAAACTTGAAACAATACTTAAGGTTGCAGAATTTGTAGACTTATTCTTATTTGATATTAAAAATATTAATTCTGATAGACATCATGAATTAACTGGAGTAAGAAATGAGAGGATTTTAGAGAATCTTCAAGAATTACTCAAGAAAAAATACAATGTAAAGATTCGTATGCCTTTACTTAAAGGTATAAATGATTCTCAAGATGAGATAGAAAAAACTATGGAATTTTTATTACCTTATAAAGATTATAAAAACTTTAAAGGAATTGATTTACTTCCTTATCATAAGATGGGGGTAAATAAATATAACCAATTAGGAATGGAATATCCTATAAAAGATGATCCAAGCCTTAAAAACGAGGATTTAGATAGAATAGAAGGATGGATCAAAAAGTACGATTTACCTGTAAAGGTGATCCGCCATTAAATAATTTTCAAATAGATAATAAGATGGAAGGTAAGGTTTATGGGAGATTTTTCTGATAGAAATATACAGCGTGTTATACAAGAGTCAGTGCCAGGAAAACAGATTACTATAGCTCATGTTATTGCATCACCAATGCCTGATATATATGATCGTCTTGGAATTGATGAAAAAGGAGCAATAGGTATTTTGACTTTATCACCCTTTGAAACTGCTATTATTGCTGCAGATATTGCTACAAAGGCCTCTGATGTTGAAATTGGATTTCTTGATCGTTTTACAGGCTCTGTTGTAATAAGTGGTGATGTTCAAAGTGTTGAAACAGCTCTTAGTGCAGTTAATGATACGCTAAAGGATATGCTTGGATTTACCACCGCTCCCATTACAAGAACATGAGAAAAAAGCGCATAATGGTAATTGGCTCTTCAAAATGCGGCAAAACTACATTAGTTAATGCATTAAACGATTATGATGGTCCATTAAGGCGAACACCAGATTTAATTTATGGTAAAAATACCATTGATGTTCCAGGTTCCTATATAGAGAATGCATGGATGTACAAACATATAATTGCAGCAGCTCAGGATGCATCTTGTGTGCTTATATTGGTTGACCAATCTAATTGCACTGAAATATACTCCCATGGATTTGCAAAGTCTTTTAGATGTCCAGTAATTGGGGTTATAACAAAATGTGATTTGATGCCTAAGAATAAAGAAAAATGTGAAATGCAGTTAAAAAAGATAGGGGTATCAGAGCCATATTTTCATATTAGCTTTGAAATGGGAACAGGAATTGATGCTTTAAAAAAGTATTTATTTGAAAAAGGTGAGGAGTAAAGGTCAATGATGAAATTTATTACGGAAGAGTATTTAAGAGATTTATATAGAAAAGAACCTTTTAATACCTACAAGTTAGAACAAGGACAGCGCCTTACCCCTGGAGCAGCTGAGTATTTATCTGATAAAGGAATAAAATTGAGTGATGATTTAAAAGTAAATAAGTCTTCAAAAATAAATGCGAATATTTCCCCAAAAAACTCAGCAAAAACACCGGAAGAAACATCTAAGGAAATAATGAAAGATGTGGGAAATAGTGATGTGAATTTCAATTTGAATAAGAAGCTTTGCTTAAGATTGAAATCCATGGAGGCTAAATTTCTTGTTGTTAGTAGTGAAATATTAAAAGAAGATATTATTTTAGCACAGAATATTATAAATTTAGGTAGGAAAATATCAAACATCAGAAATGTTTTAGATGGAAAAGGTACTCTTGAACCTATTTATTTAAAAGAATGTACCGGGATGAATTCATCAAATTCTGAAGCGGATCTTGATGATTGTTTTGAAATAACAGAATTTCATATGCAACTTCCAAAAAGCAATGCAATTTTAAAAATGAACGTACTTCGTTGTGCGGTGCAGGAATTACAGTTTGAAATAATTGACACATATAAAAGTGATGATGAAAGTTTAAAAAGCAAAATTATGGACAATGTTAATTCAATAATTAATTCACTGTCCCAATTAATTTGTTTAGCAGTAGGAGGAAAAGAATGTCAGAGGAAAAATTAACTTTTGAATATTGTGATAATATGGTTCGAAAGTTTGAAGAAGTTATAGAAAAGCCAATTGTTAATGGGTCTTCTGTTTATTACACAGGTGTGGACCTAGGTACTGCCTGTGTGGTATTAGCTGTTTTAGATGAAAACTACAACCCAGTGGCGGGTGCATATAGATATGCTGATGTAGTTCGTGATGGTATGGTTGTTGACTATATTGGAGCAGTAAGGATTGTGAGAGAACTTAAAGAAGAAATTGAAGAAAAATTGAATACAGAACTTATTTATGCTGCTGCTGCAATTCCACCTGGAACGGATGCCTTAGATTCTGGAGCAATTAAAAATGTAGTTCAATCAGCAGGCTTTGAACTCTCATGTCTTTTAGATGAACCTACTGCTGCTAATGCTGTACTTAAAATTCAAAATGGTGCAGTTGTAGATATCGGCGGTGGAACAACTGGAATATCAATTTTAAAAGATGGAAAAGTTGTTTATGTTGTTGATGAACCTACAGGTGGTACTCATTTTTCATTAGTTATTTCAGGTGCATATGAAATGCCTTTTAATAAAGCAGATGAATACAAAAGAGATAATAAAAATCACAAGGAAATTTTACCAGTACTAAAACCAGTGGTTGAAAAGGTGTCATCAATTATTAATAATCATATTAAAAATTATGATGTTAATGAAATTTCTTTAGTAGGTGGTACTTGTTGTTTAACAGGAATTGAAGAAATTATTGAAAAGCAAACAGGAGTATATACTCACAAGCCTAGAAATCCTATGTTCGTTACACCACTTGGAATAGCATTAAGCTGTACACAAGATATTATAGAATAAGACACATGAAAATAAATATACTGCCATCTTTGACTTGTTATTTATTTTCATGTGCCTAATAAGGAGAGTGTTTAAAAGTGGATTTTAGAATTATAAAATCACCTTCTAGTAGCACTAAAGATATTCTTAGAAGACGAATGGGTGGAAATTGTAAAACGGATTTAGAAAGTGCTGATGCAATAGGACTTGTTCAAGGTAAACTTATCGATATGATTTATGCTGCAGATATTGCTGAGAAAGCTGTTGGAGTTACCGTTGAAGATATTAGGGGCACATGTCCTCAGCACATGGTTTTACTTGGTATTTTTGGTGACACATCATCAGTTGAAGCCGCATTAAATGAGATTAAATTAAAAATGAAAGAGGTAAAAGCAATATGATAGCAGCAAGACTTATTGATAATGTATGGGCCACTAGAAAAGCAGAATCCCTTAGCGGACTTAAATTTATGCTTGCTGAGGAAATTGGTGGGATAGATGAAGGACGCAGATTTATTGTTGTTGATATTATCAGTGCAGGCATTGGTGATAGAGTTATTGTTAGTACTGGATCATCTGCTCGCAGAATGTTAGGTGATGATAATATTCCTGTAGATGCAGTTGTTATTGGAATAATTGATGAGGATTGCAATTTTGGTTAGAACACAACTTTCTTAAAATAAACATAATATTTAAAACACATGCAAAATCTTAAATAAGCATGCAAAATCTACAATTTTGAAGTGATCACTTGCACAGAGTATTGGTTTTATGCTAGCTTACTCATTCTATTATATGAGAAGGAGTTTTATATAGAGATTTTGATATTATTTGAAAGTTTGAAAGGATGTGAGAACATGAAAAAATTAATCGCTGCAAAAGACATTGAAGCCCTAATATTAAAGGGTGAAAAAGTACTTTATGTAGATGGTACTGAAATAATAACACCATCAGCTAAGGATCTTGTAAAAAATAATGGAATAGTAATTACTACAGAAGCTCCTGCACCTAAAGTAGAGCATTTAATAGGTAAAAATGTTCCAAACATAGAGGGCATTGATAGTGAAATGATGCTTAAATTCCTTAGAGCAATGATGGACAAGGGTCTTCTACAAGAAATGCTTCAATGTTTAAAAGGGAAGGATCTTCCATTTAAAGCTGAGTGTGATCCTAATGGGCTTAAAGTTGTTAGAGGAAATTCAGTAAAAATGGATGTATTTGATACTGGTAATCCAAATGCAAAGGTTCAATTTCAAGAGTTGGTAAGTAAAGAAGAATCAAAAATGAGTGCAGGATTTTTAATTATCGAAAACTCAAAATTTGATTGGGAATTAACTTACGAAGAGATTGATTATGTTATTGAGGGAACTTTAACCGTTGAAATTAATGGAAAGACATATACAGCTTATCCTGGAGATGTATTGTTTGTACCATCAGGTTCTAAAGTGGTTTGGGGATCCCCAGATAAAGCTAGGGTATTTTATACAACATATCCAGCAAATTGGGCGGATCTTTTATAGAAGATTAGGAGGATTTACCTATGCAAGCGCTTGGTTTAATAGAAACAAAGGGATTACTTGCAGCTGTTGAAGCAGCTGATACAATGGTGAAATCAGCAGATGTAAGTATTATGGAAAAAACTTATGTAGGTGGCGGCCTTGTTACAATTTCAGTTACAGGGGATGTAGGTGCAGTAAAAGCATCTATAGAAGCTGGAGTAGCAGCTGTAAAAAAGCTTGATGAAGGATTTTTAGTTTCAGAACATGTAATTCCACGTCCCCATGAGGAACTGGAAAGCATAATAGGACCTAATACTCCACCAGAAGATCCATCATCTAATGATAATACAGAAAATGTGGAAGATGCAGAAGATACAGAGGCTGTAGAAAAAGCAGAGGATACAGAAAAGGTAGAAAATACAAAGGCTGTAGACAGTGTGGAAGATACAGAATCCGTAGAAGTTACAAAAGATATAGTAGATGTAAAGAATGTAGAAAATACAAAAAAAGCTGAAACTGTAAAAGATGTAAAAGCTGTAGATAACACAGAACCTGTAGATGTAGATACTAAAAATAATATTAAAGAAAATCAACATGGATTAGATGGGGATTTAGATAAACTACATAAGTTAAATTTAGAAAATCTAAACAAAGAAGATGTAGACAATTTAATAAGAAAAAATGGTATAGAAAAAACCATTTTAATATTAGCTAAGCTAAAAGTTGTTAAGCTTAGAAATCTAGCTCGTGAATATAAGGATTTTGGAATTGCAGGTAGAACAATTTCAAAAGCAGGTAAAAATTTATTAATTAACAAATTTAAATTATATTACGAGAAAAATTAGCTATTTTAAAGGTTACGAAAGGAAGTAAGGAATAATGGAAAACTTTGATAAGGATTTGCGTTCAATACAACAAGCGAGAGATCTTGCTAGACTTGGAAAAGTAGCAGCTGATAAAATTGCTGATTATACTGAAGAGCAAATTGACAAAATTTTACGTAATATGGTAAGAGTTGCAGAAGAAAACGCTGTTTGTTTAGCACAAATGGCAGTTGAAGAGACAGGCTTTGGTAAAGTTGAAGATAAAACTTTTAAAAACCACTTAGCAGCTACTATACTTTATAATTCAATTAAAGATATGAAAACTATAGGTGTAATTAATGAAGATAAGGAAAATAAGCTTATAGAACTTGCTGAACCAGTTGGCTTAGTTATGGGTATAGTACCTTCAACAAACCCAACTTCTACCGCAATTTTCAAGGCTATGATTTCAATCAAATCTCGTAATGCTATAGTGTTCGCACCACATCCAGCTGCTGCAAAATGTACAATTAAAGCAGTTGAATTAATGAGGGATGCAGCAATAGAAGCTGGAGCACCAGAAAACATTATAAGTGCTGTAACTATTCCAACAATTGGAGCTACAAATGAATTAATGAAAAGCAAAGAAGTAGCTATAATAATAGCTACAGGTGGTCCAGGAATGGTTAAAGCTGCTTATAGCTCAGGAACACCAGCTATTGGTGTTGGTGCAGGAAACTCTCCAGCATACATTGAAAGAACTGCTGATGTAGAAAAAGCTGTTAAAAACATTATTGCAAGTAAAACTTTTGATAATGGTACAATCTGTGCATCAGAACAATCAATAATCTGTGAAGAATGTAATCATGACCTAGTTGTTGCAGAATTTAAAAAACAAGGCGGATACTTCATGACAGAAGAAGAAACTGAAAAAGTTTGCAGATTATTATTCAAAAAAGGCAATGCTATGAATGCTAAATTTGTTGGAAGAAGTCCACAAGTTATTGCAAGTGCTGCAGGATTCACAATTCCAGCAGGAACTAAAGTACTTATAGGAAGACAAAATGGAGTAGGAGAAGGTTACCCATTATCTTTTGAAAAACTTACAACAGTTCTTGGATTCTATACAGTAAAAGATTGGCATGAAGCATGTGAATTAAGTATTGAATTACTTCAAAATGGAATTGGTCACACAATGAGCATCCATACTGAAGATAGAGATATGGTTATGAAGTTTGCTAGAAAACCAGCTTCTCGTATCCTTGTTAACACTGGTGGAACTCAAGGTGGAACAGGTGCAAGTACAGGACTTAATCCTTCATTTACTTTAGGATGCGGTACTTGGGGAGGAAGCTCAGTATCTGAAAATGTTACTCCAAAGCACCTTATGAACATCAAAAGAGTTGCTTATGGTATAAAAGATTGCACAAACTTAGCATCTAATGACCCAACTTTTAACTGCATAAAAACTGCTGAAAACTGTCATGGAGTTCAAAATCAATTTATGAATATGAGCCCAGCACAAATTGCAGCAGCCGCAGAAGTTTTAAATAAGGCTAATAATTGTGCTCAAAGCACTAATACTTGCACTGAATGCAGTAGTGAAAATACAAAAAATGAAGAACTTTTAGATTTAGTTAATCAAATAGTTGCCGCTATGAAGGGGGCAAACTAATGGATAATTGTGAAGAAGTATTAAAACTTTTACTAGAGGCTGTTAAAGGTAAAGAATTAAATAATGCAGTTAATAGAAATTCATCTGAGATTCCAGTAGGGATTTCTAATAGACATATACATCTTTCACAAAAGGATTTAGATAGTCTTTTTGGTGAAAATTATGGGCTTACTAAGATCAAAGATTTATCTCAACCAGGACAATATGCTTGCAAAGAAGTTGTAACAATTTGCGGACCAAAGGGTGCAATTGAAAAAATTAGAATCCTAGGTCCTGTAAGAAGCAAGACTCAGGTTGAAGTATTAGCAGGAGACTGCATTAAGCTTGGATCCGTATCCCATGTAAAATTATCTGGAGATTTAAATAGAACATCTCCTATTACAATAGTTGGACCAAAGGGTTCTGTTCAACTAGAAGAAGGATTAATAGTTGCCCAAAGACACATTCACATGACACCTGAAGATGCTAAAAATTTAGGAGTACATGATGGAGAAATAGTGTCAATAAAATTTGAAGATTTAAGAGGCGGAATATACAATAATGTAGCTGTTAGAGCTAATGACGCTTCAAGCCTTGAATGTCATCTTGATATTGAAGAAGCTAACGCAATGGGTATTAATTCAAAGTCAAAAGTAACAATAGTAAAATAAAAAATTAAATAAATAATTGCTTATAATTAAAAATTTAAATAAATAAAAAAAAGATATTTTAGGAGGATTTTAAAATGAAATATGATGCATTAGGAATGATAGAAACAAAAGGATTAGTAGGATCAATAGAAGCAGCAGATGCTATGGTTAAAGCAGCAAACGTATATTTAATAGGTAAAGAATATGTTGGAGGCGGACTTGTAACTGTTATGGTTAGAGGTGATGTTGGAGCTGTTAAAGCAGCTACAGACGCTGGTGCTGCAGCTGCACAACGTGTTGGAGAATTAGTATCAGTTCACGTTATACCACGTCCACACTCTGAAGTTGAAGTAATTCTTCCATCATCTAAAGAAGTTGCAAAATAAGATTTAAAATAAGAAAACGTCGCTAAATCTGATTTAGCGGCGTTTTTACCTATTTTTGAAGGATTTATTTAAGTAGCAAGAAGTTCTTATTTATTTACCAAATTACTATCCTTTAAAAGCTACTACTAAATTTTATAATATTTATTTACCTTGAAAAATTTGGCTTAGTTAAAATTATAATTTTTATATATACAAATAATAATAACATTCGATATAATATGTTGGTATAAAATTATTTCGTATAAAATTATAAGGAGGAAAATTTTATGTTTGAAATGAAAGATGAGTATAGATTAGGAATACCTAGTATTGATGAGGAGCATGAAAAACTTTTTGAAATTGGTGAAAGGGCATATAAATTACTAAAAGATCCATATACTATTGATAAATATGACAAGATAGTTGATGTAATTTCAGAATTAAAGGATTATACTGCTTATCATTTTAAAAATGAAGAAGAATATATGCAAAGCATAAATTACAAAAGATTATTTACTCAAAAAATTGAGCATGAAGGTTTTATTAAAAGACTAAACGAGTTAGATTTAGATAAAATTGATGAAAATCAAGATGAGTACATAATGGACGTGTTGAAGTTTTTAAATAATTGGATAATCAATCATATAGTTGAGAAAGATTTACTTATTGTGTCAAAGTAAATAAGTAATTTTTAGGGTTTCATTATTTTTATATTGAAAAAGGAATACGGTTAATAATTTGGTTTCCTTAGAAAATTACAAAAGTTTCATCCATTTCAACTATCAAAGAGCATATTATACCATCCATAAAAGACTAATTTAAAAAAGAATAATCCTCTAGGTGAAATTGCAATTTAAGTGGGTAAAAGACCTTATAATAAACCAATTAAAAAACAGATACATATAATAATTCTAAAGCAAAATAAAGAGGAGTTATTATATGTTTTCTATAGAATACCTAATAAATATAATAAAAATGTTTTTACCACCTAGGGCTGAAATTATTACAATAGATAAACCATATAAAACACCAGCAGTAGGAATGGTAGATTTAGATGGAAATGGCATATTAGAATTAATAGCTGCTTATAAGTGGCAAGGTGAAAATTATATTATTGTACTAAAATATTATTGTGGCACTTGGTATATGGCAGATACAGTGAAAGGAAAGGGATACAATATAACATATTTCGGTGCTGCTCCAGTTACTAGTAGAGATAAAAATAATTTAGTAGTGGGATGGCAGGTTGGAGCAATATGGTCAGACCTTAGTGTTTATGAATGGACAGACATGGGCTTAGAGGATTTGATTAATGGAAATAAATATTTTAGCCTTATAGAGGTAAAAGATATTAAAGGTATACAAGGGAAAGATGGAATATATGAACTAGCCTTATGGATTCATGACACTGGAAAGGCTTATAAAGTGGAGATATATAGATGGTCAGGTGATAAATTTACATTAGCATTAGATGTGTATCCTTACTATTTTAAAAAAGTAGCTAACTATTATAAAAAACTTTTAAAAGAAATGGATTCAACAGTCTATTGGTATTACTTAGCAGATGCTCAAATAAAAACAGGTGATATTCAGGGGGCACTGGAATCTATAGATAGGGCCTTAGATTCTGAATACCCTTATCCATCAAAAGAAGAACTGATAGATCTAAAGGCGCAAATTTGTCAGTATACTCCATTTTCAATGGTACAACATATCCAAGTAACCCTTCCATTGAGCCTAAAGTAGAATCCGGTACAAAAGTACAGGGCATAGCTATTGTTGCTGATGATATTTCTAAAAACCCTGGTATAGAACTTAATACTTTTAATAGTTAATTATATGTTATTTTATCATATTAGGACTGAGTAACAAAAAGAGGGCGTCTCAAAGTAAAATTAGCTTTAATTTTAAAACCGTAAATATAAAAAATATATTCATAAAGCACTTCATTTTGCTAAGCAATTCTTAATTTGATTCCATCAAATTAAGAACTTCTAAAGCTTATTCATATGCTTATTACATGTATTTATTATATTTAAAATTAAAGCTATTTTGACATAGTCTCTTTTTCTGTTTAAATAGCTTATTCTATGGTAATATAATAGTGTAAGGAGCGTGAAAGTTATATGCAAAAAAGATTTAATGTAACTGGAACCTGTATACCAGAAAAACACTATATGGTAGATATATCAAATAAATTAGATAGTATATTAAAGCTAGTAAATAATGAAGAGTATTTTATTATAAATAGACCAAGACAGTATGGAAAAACAACTACTTTGTATTTGTTAGAGAAAAGATTGAATAGAATGGAAGAATATTTACCTATAAAAATAAGTTTTGAAGCGATAGACACAGAGGGCTATAGTGAAGTAAAAAAATTTTTAAGTAGTATAATGATGCAAATAGTTAACTATTTTAGGTTTTCAACTAACAAAGAAATGTATAAATTTATTAAAAATCATGAGAATAAAATTACTACTATGAATGAGTTTAATAGTTTTATAACAGATTTAATTGAATTCGCAGAAAAAAAAGTGGTTTTAATAATAGATGAGGTTGATAAAAGCAGTAATAATCAACTTTTCTTGGATTTTTTAGGAATGCTAAGAAGTAAATATCTATTAAGAAATGAAGGAAGAGATTATACTTTCCATAGTGTGATTTTAGCAGGGGTACATGACATAAAAACTTTAAAATTAAAAATTAGGGCTGATGAAGAACATAAGTATAATAGTCCATGGAACATAGCTTCAGATTTTGATGTAGAGATGAGCTTTTCCATAGATGAAATAAAAACTATGTTAGATGATTATGTGGAAAATAAAGCAGTAGATTTGGATAAAGAATACTTTGCAGAAAAGCTTTATTTTTATACTTCAGGTTATCCTTTCTTAGTAAGTAAACTTTGTAAAATCATAGATGAAAAAATAATGGATCAAAATGAATTGAAATGGGAAAAAGAATACTTAGAGTTAGCAGTAAAGGAACTTTTAAATGAAAGCAATACTAATTTTGATAGCTTAATTAAGAATATAGAAAACAACAAAGAATTATCTGAATTAGTAGATAATCTTCTTATAAAAGGGATACAGTTAAATTTTAATATTCATAATCCAGATATAAATTTAGGTTATTTATATGGAATATTTAGAAATGAAAAAGGAAATTTAAAAATAAATAATAGGATATATGAACAGCTTATATATGATTATAGAATATCAAAGATTCAAACTTCATCTAATTTTGTTAACTATAATAGTAAAGAAAATTTTATAGATTCCAATGGGGATTTAAATATTAAAAAAGTACTATTAAAATTCCAAGATTTTATGAAACATGAATATTCACAAAAAAGAGAGGCTTTTCTAGAGGAAGATGGAAGGTTAGTTTTCTTAGCATTTTTAAGTCCTATTATAAATGGCAGTGGATTTGCATTTAAAGAGGTAAAGGGTGGAGAAGAAAAAAGATTTGATATAGTTATAACCTATAATAAAAAAATGTATATTCTAGAACTTAAAATATGGAGGGGAGAAGAATATCATAAAAAAGGGTTGATACAGTTAGGAGAATATTTAGATCAGTACGGATTAGAGGAAGGATATCTTTTAATATTTGACTTTAGAAAAGCTGCAAGCTTAATAGGCATAGTAGAAGAAACTTATGTGGATATAGAAGTGAATAGTAAAAAAATAATAGAAGTTTATTGCTAGAATGATAGTAGGATTGATATAGAAGAAATTAAGAATATATATAATATTAAAATCACATTCATTATTTATTGATTTTATATTAATAAGTGAACATGGAATAATTAAATAATATATAGATATGTTTTAAGTTTAAAAGCTCTCACATTGTGGGAGTTTTTGTTTTTCTAATTATTAAGTTGATTTTTACCAAATGACTACTCTTCACGATACTTCGATTTTTTTCAAAGAGGGAGTAAAGAGCGGCTGAGGATAAAGGGAAAGATGGGAGTGGGTATAGGGGCAAAGCTAAAGGCATAAAGATGAAACATGATAGTTATAAAAGGCATAGAGGGGCATTAAGACAGAAATAATTGTTTAAACACTTAGATAATAATTATTGTCTTGCAATATATTATAAATACTTTTTACGACAGTTATATTAAAATCTATTTGGTAAAATATTGTTTAAATGGAGGAAATTATTATAATATAGCGAAGATTATATAATATAACAATAATTTATTATATGGAGGGGATTAATATGAAAAAATATAAGTATTTAAAAAGTGTACTAATGAGTTTTTTTATTTTCACTATATTTTTTATATGTAGTGAAGTTAAAGTACAAGCAATGACTAATACTGATCCTCAACTTGGTTCTGTGTTAAAAGAGGTTCAGGTAGGTGAACAAGTAAAGGCAATAGATAGCAGATATGGTTGGTGGTTAATTGTAGAGAATGGGAAACTAGCCTGGTGTAATGCAGGCCCAACATCATATTGGGACAAGAATACGGGGAATTTCCCAATATTATTGAGAATTAATCAAAAGATGAATATACATGAAGCACAGGTCGTATATAACTATAAGAAAGGACAGATTATACAAGTAATTAATGGTTCAGTAACTGGATGGTGGAAGGTTAAGACACCAGATGGATATTATGGATGGGTGAATAGTGCTAACACGGGTCGTAACAGTAGTGGTAAGTTGGTTGCTAGTTCTAATGTGGGTGCTTATTTTACAGCGGATATTGCCCCATTACAACAGATTAAAGTGGTACAACCTGGTGAACAAATAAAAGCTATTGATTCAAGGACAGGTTGGTGGATGATTGCAGAAAATGACAGACTTGGATGGATAAGTGCAGGGCCAACATCATATTGGGATAATAACACTAATACATTCCCACTATTGTTAAAGGCTAATTCTAAGTTAGCAGTTAATGAAGTTGGAATAATATATAATTATTCCAAAGGTGAAAAGATTACTGTAGTAGAAGGTTCAGTAGCTGGATGGTGGAAAGTTAAAACACCAAATGGATATTATGGATGGATAAATGCAAAACCAACACATTATGACTCTAATAAAAATTTAATAGCTAGTGAAAATTTACCTGTATATTTTTCAGGAAAAGAGCCAAGTAATTCAAATGAGCAATTATCTAAACAACAGTTAGTTTTAAGAGAGGCTTATAAACATTTAGGTAAACCTTATGTTACAGCAGGAAAAGGGCCAGATGCTTTTGATTGTTCTGGATTCACATCTTACGTATATAGACATGCCCTTGGGATAGAAATTGGTGGATGGACAGGTGCACAAATTAATTCTGGTAGAGAAGTATCTAGGGCAGATTTACAGCCAGGAGATTTAGTGTTCCCACATTCAGATCATGTAGGTATATATGTTGGAAATGGACAGATGATACATGCACCACAATCAGGCGATGTTGTAAAAGTAGCACCTATATATAAATTCTGGAGAGCAAGAAGAATAATAAATTAATAAAAAAGGGAACTTCTTATATGGAGTTCTCTTTTTCTATATCTAAAGGTGGAAGCATAAAGCAGAAAACATGGTTTAAATAGGGTAAGATTACTTAAATATAATTATGTAAATTAAAAATAAAAGTAAACCTAAAAAATTACTACAATATAACAGAATTTTTTAATATATTAATGAATAATATCACAATATCTATTATAAAAATATTAAATGATTTATACAGTTGTCAAATTATTATAAAGTTATGCTTCTGGTTATTAGAATATAATTTTAGTAGGCAAAGATAATAGTAATTACTGCTTAGAAAAATTAAAAAAAGATACAAAAAAGTATCTCTCATAGACATAATATATCCATTATAATGGGGGCTGTTGAGACTATACAGAAATGGGTGATATATGGTAATATAATGCTTATTAGAGAGTTAAATAAATAATATAAGAATAGATAAAAAGCTTTCACATAGTGATAGTTTTTACAGTATAAAAATTAAATTATAATGGGAGACAAGTTATGCATAAGACAATAGGAATATTAGCACATGTAGATGCAGGTAAAACCACATTTGCAGAACAAATATTATATCATACAAAAAGTATTAAAAGTAGAGGAAGAGTAGATCATAAAAACTCTTTTTTAGATAATCATAAAATTGAAAAGGAAAGAGGAATAACAGTATTTTCAGAGCAGGGAACCTTTAATTATAAAGACTCTACATATTATCTTATAGATACTCCAGGACATATGGATTTTTCATCAGAAATGGAAAGAGCTATTCAGGTTATGGATTATGCTGTAATTATAATAAGTGGAGTTGAAGGAATACAAGGCCATACAGAAACAGTATGGAATCTTTTAAGAAAACACAATATTCCTGTTCTTTTTTTTATAAATAAAATAGATAGAGTGGGAGCAAATGCTGAAAATGTAATTGAAGATATAAAACTTAATTTTACTAAAAAGGTTTGTTTTATCGATAAACCATTAAATAGTGATGAGCTTTCACCTGAGCTTATAGAATTTATTGCAGAGCAGGATGAATATCTTTTAGAGAAATATTTAGAAGATAATTATGAAAAAGGTTTATGGTTAAAGTCTATGAAAAAACTCATTAAGAAAACTGAGCTTTTCCCTTGTTTTATAGGTTCCGCATTACAGGATATAGGAATAGAAGATTCTTTAGAAAACCTACATGTTTTAACCTATACAGAATATAATGAAGAAGAAAAATTTAGTGGAAGAGTATATAAAATACGACATGATGAACAAAACAATAGATTAACTTATATAAAGGCATTAAGTGGCAGCTTAAAGGTAAAAGAAGAGATAGCCTTACCTAATATTGAAAATGGCTTTTGTGAGAAGGTTAATGAAATAAGAATATATAATGGAGATAAATATATAAATGTAGATAAAGCTGAAGCAGGACAGATTTTTGCAGTAACGGGCTTAGATTCTGCTAATGTAGGTGATGGAATTGGAACTTTAAAAGATAAAGCTACATATAATATGGTTCCAACTTTGAAATCAAAGGTTATCTTTGATGAAAGCTTAAATGTAAAGGATGTTTTAAAGTATTTTAAAATTTTAGAATCAGAAGATCCTTCTTTAAATATAATCTGGGATGAAAATTTTCAAGAAATTCAAGTTTATATTATGGGTGTTATTCAATTAGAAGTTTTAAAGAATTTGATGGAAGAAAGATTTCATATATTAATAGATTTTGGCCCTTGTGAAATATTGTATAAGGAAACTATCTTAGATACAGTAATAGGTTATGGTCATTTTGAACCTTTAAAACACTACTGTGAAGTTCACCTAAAATTAGAAGCAAGTGAGATAAATAGTGGAATTATATTTGAAAGTTTGTGTCATACAGATGATTTAACAGTAGGAAATCAAAATTTAGTAAAGACCCACGTTTTTGAAAAAGATCATCATGGAATTTTAACAGGCTCTCCTATAACAGATATAAAAATCACACTTTTAACAGGAAGAGCACATAATAAACATACCAGTGGAGGAGATTTTAGAGAAGCTACCTTTAGAGCTTTAAGACAAGGATTAGAAAAAGCTAAAAATGTATTATTAGAGCCTTATTATTCTTTTAAAATGGAAGTTCCATTAGATTATATGGGAAGAGTTTTATCAGATATACAAAAGTTAAAGGGAGATTTTAATCCTCCAGAAACAATCCATAATAAAGCTATTATAAAAGGAAGAGGACCAGTTGCAACATTTATGAATTATAGTGTAGAGTTTATCTCTTTTACAAAAGGAAAGGGTAAATTTAATTTTGTATTTGATGGATATGATATTTGTCACAATGAAAAAGAAGTTATAGAAAAGATAGGCTATGATAAAAATGCAGATATTGAGTACACTTCAACTTCAATCTTTTGCTCCAAAGGACAAGCATTTTTAGTTAAATATGATGAGGCAGAAGAATATATGCATTGTTTGAAATAATAGAATAGTAGAAAGTATTAAATAGAACCTTTAAAATAAAGAGGTGATGTATATGTACTTATCAGTTAAGGATGTAAAGGCTTTAGATAGCTATAAGCTATTATTAACTTTTGAAAATGGTGAAGTAAGATTGTTTGACATGAAGCCATATTTAAATAAAGGAATATTTAAAGAATTAAAGGATAGATCAATGTTTAAATCAGTTAAAGTAAGTTTCGATACTATTGAGTGGGAAAATGAAGCTGATATAGATCCAGAAACTTTATATGAGGACAGTGTTCCTTATAATTAATAATATTATGAGTAACTAGAATATTAGGATTTACTTTAAAATAGTAAGTCCTTTTCTTTGAGTAAAAAAGAAATGGAATATTAAAGCAACAGATATAGATGGAGATGAAATTAAGATGAGTTTATTATTAATAAAACAGATTGCCAAACTTTTTTTAATTATGGCTATGGGATTCATATTGGTGAAAACCCGTTTAATGAAAGCAGAAGAAAGCAAGAGCCTTTCGATGGTTGTTATCTATCTAATAATGCCCTGTGTAATTATAAATGCTTTTCAAGTGAAGTATACAGAAAGTATTCGGAATGGGTTGATTCTTGCTTTTGTGGCAGCAATATTGATTCATGTTGTACTGATAATTTTAACAAAGGTACTTGAAAGGATATTTTACTTGGATGCAGTTGAAAAAGCATCTATTATGTATTCAAATGCCGGAAATTTGATTATTCCTATTGTGACTTCTGTCTTGGGAAAAGAATGGGTTATTTATTCCAGTGCTTTCTTATCTGTACAGATAATTCTTCTATGGACTCATGGCAGGATGGTACTCTGTGAAGAAGGAAAAATAGATTTAAAAAAAATTCTTTTAAATATCAATATGATTACTATTTTCTTTGGAATTTTATTATTTGTTACAGGAATCCAATTACCGGATATTATCACGGAAACTATGGAATCAGTAAGTGTTATGATTGGCCCTACTAGCATGGTTGTGACGGGAATGCTCATTGGAAATATAAGTTTGAAACAGGGATTTGCATATAAGAAAATTTACCTAATTACTTTCCTAAAAATGATAGTATGTCCGATTATAATCTTACTTCTACTTAAATATGGAGGAATGACTGGTATATTAGAAAATGGGAAGATGATTTTACTTATTAGTCTACTTGCAACAATTTCCCCTTCTGCATCCACCGTTACTGAAATGGCTCAAATCTATGGAAAAGATGCAGAATATGCAAGTATAATAAATGTAGCTACAACTATTGTTTGCATTGTAACAATGCCAATTATGGTTTGGATGTATCAGATATAAGGCATATCAGTTAAAGTATAATATTCTTATTATGTTTATTAACTATTGATAAAGTAAGAATAGATCATATTATGTAATTTATATTGATGATGTGATTTATTTTTTGAAATAAATCAATGAGCAAGCTTTTCTTAATTAAGCATGATAAAGTGGAGGAATATGTAAATATTAAGATGTAATTTAATTTTATTAAATATAGTGTTAATAATCTGTTTGTTAAATGTAGTCTAATATTGATTAATTATGATAAAATGGTATATAGAATGTAATTTATAAGATATAAAATGTTAATTATTTAAAATAGATGTCAGAATAAGTTTAAGGATAAAAGGGTGATTTACAGTTGGAAAGAGATGTTTTCGATTATTTAGAGAAAGACTATAGGTATTTAAATAATTATATTAGAGATGTAAATAAAATGTTATTTACATCTCCACATAGTGCTATTATCAAAGGCAGAACTTTTGTTGAAAAACTAACTCAAGAGGTAGCCAATAAAGAGGGATATGGACTATTAAATACGATGACCCAAGCAGAGAGACTAAGAAAATTAGAATTTGAGGGAGTTTTAGAAGGTGAAATAGATAATTTATTTCATACTGTTAGAAAACTTGGTAATAAAGCTGCTCATGCAGATGTTGAAGGTGAATTAGAAGTAGCTTTAAATATACATAAAAATATTTATAAAATTACTTGTTGGTTTGTTGAAATTTATATTGATTATAAGTTTGAGGCAATTCCATATAAAAATCCAATGCCTACAGAAAATAAGTCTACTGATATTAATACAGACAGATTATCGCATTTAATGGAAAAAATGGAGAGTTTAATATCTAAAACACATGCTCTTGATAAAAATGTTGAACAAGAAGTTGAAACTTCAAACGTTGATAAAAAAGAAGAATCAGAGGATGTTTATGAAGATCTTATAATTGAGAGTATTATTAATACAGAGTTAGATAAAAAATGTTTGATACAAGAGTTATCTAGGTTAAAGGAATCTTCAAAAGAGGCTGTTGAGGGATTAGGTGAATTTACTCCATTTAAAAGATACATGCATATTGAAAGAGAAGCACAAAAGGAACTACAAGATTTAATATTTAAAGCAAATGAGTCTAATAAAGCTCAATTGATTCTAGTATGTGGTAGTGTTGGAGATGGTAAATCTCATATCATATCTTATTTTAATAATAACTATCCAGATGTTATGAAAAACTTTACTCTTCATAATGATGCTACAGAAAGTTTAGAACCCAATAAAACATCTATGGATACATTAAATGAAGTTTTAGATAGTTTCAGTGATAAAAAAATAGAAGAAAGTAATGAAAAATTCATTCTTGCTATTAATCTTGGAACATTAAATAATTTTATAGACTCTAAATATGGAGACAGATTTTCAATTTTGAAGAATTATGTTCAAGATAAGAAAATTTTAGAGACTAGCATTGAAAGTAGTACTTTTGATGAAAATAGTTCATTTCAATTTGTAAACTTTAGTGATTATCATATATTTACCTTAAAAGATGGCAAGGTTTATTCAAAATATATAGAATCTTTAATAACTAAAATTGTAGATTCATCAGAGTATAATATTTTTTATAAATCATATAAAAAGCATTGTACGGAATGTAGTAATTGTAATTGTTGTCCTATTAAGGCTAATTATGAATTATTAAGCAATGAAAAAGTACAAGAAGCAATAGTAGAATTATTAGTTCAATGTATTATTAAAAAGAAAATAATAATTTCTACAAGAGCATTATTAAATTTTATGTACGAGCTAATAGTTCCGAGATCTTATATTGATGTTAATTCTCCAATATTTAAAAAAGATATCTATAAGCTTAATAATTTGAATTATATAAAGTCTCTTATGCCAAATATAATTTTTAATCATAAAGAGCTATCATTTATATTTGAGGCGCTAAATAGTTTAGATCCTTTAAATGTTAGAAATCAAAAGGTAGATGATTTTATAATAGAATTTAATAACTCTACAGATATATTGCCTTATTTTAAACAATATATTGACTATCCAAAAGGATATATTGATAAGGTTAATAAAATAGATTTTGAAGAAACAGAAGATAAAAAAATAAGGTTAGAATTATTAAAATTATTTATAAGAAGTTATTATATTTGTGGAAAAGGAAATGTATTTTCATTAAAAGATTATATTTACGAAGATTATATGAAAAGTGTATATTCTTGGAATAGAGGAGATAAAAAAGACCTTAAACAGTTATACGATAATGTTAAAAATGGAATTGTAAAATGGAATGGTGAAGCCGAAAAAGGTCAAATTAATGTCTTTATGGGGAAAAATCAAATTAAATATAAGGTAAGCGAAGACCTTGAATTAAAAGTAGATACAAGTAATTTGACTAAAAGGGATGAAACTGACATTAAAAAGTTTATTACAACATTAAAATTAAAATATAAAAATGAAAAATTAGAAAAAGCCTATGAAATAGATGTGGATTTTTCATTGTATCAGTTGTTAATACAGGTTATTAATGGATATAGACCTAATAGAAAGGACAAAAATCAATTTATTAAATTTATTGAATTTATTAATAAACTTGAAGAAACAGGATCACAAAATGAGAAACTTATATTTACCGAAAAAAATAGAGAGGTTAATAAAAAATATAAGTTAGAATATGATACTGAATTTGAATTTTATAGATTTGTGGAGATATAAGATATGAATGAAGAAAAGAAATATAAAATAGACTTTGAAAAAATTAAAACTACATTTAAATTTAAAGAAAATGGATTAACACATAGTCAAGGAAATCAATTTAAGTTATTACCTTATGCAGCTAATGAAAAAACATTGGTTTCAAATTTTAGTGGTGTCGTAGGCGCATTTTCTAGAAGTATATGTGACAAAGAATTAAAGAGTGAATTTAATTTTACGGAATTTATTGAAAATGTAGCAGATGAAATAGGTGAGTTCGAAGGAGAAACTAGCAAAACTGTATTTAAAGATGTAATTAAAACTATGTTTATAGATAAAGAAAATCTAGTGGATTTTGATATAAAAACTATAAACTATATAACCTCAACAAATGCAGATGATAAAATTGCTAAATTTATGCATTCAATATTTTTTGATGATGATTTAAAAGCTTTAGTTGAGAAGCATTATGATAGAGATGTAGAAAATATACTATATAAGTTGGTTTTAAATGCTTTACCTGAATTAAAAAGTAAGGAATTTAAAACTGATAAATATAAGGGTTACTTGCCCTTTGTAAAAGAACTATTTATTAAAGATTTCAAATTTCTTATAGAAAATGAAGAATTATATAAAAATTCTTTAAAAAGATTTCTTGAATATTATTACATGTTTTATGTGTCTCAATTAGCTATGAAGCTTTCTAATTTTGAAAAAGCAGATTTAACTAAACCAGAAGTTATTTATTATACTCTAAGCTGGGAAAGTACATCTAAAAATAGAACAGCCTATAGGTTTGGATGGGAATTACTTAAGAATAATGTAAATTCATTATTTTCTCATGCTATTACGTTAGAGTTTCTAAATCACCATGGATTAGATGAGCAATTGGGCTATGTAGAGTTGTTTAATTTATTTAATTCAATGGATGAAAATGAGGTTTCAGACCAAATTGAATCCATTTATAATGAATATATAAGTCGTATAAATGATAAGGATTGGAATGATTTTAAAGAAAAGGATAGAGATAGTGGAAATAAAGCATTCAATAAAGTTTATAAACTATTTCAAGCTATTGAATATCAATTTAATAAATCTAGTAGAAGTAGAGCAAATGAAGCTTATAGAAATTGGTATATAAAATTTGTACATGAAAATTTTGCAAAAAAAAGAGGCGCATTAGGATATAATTTAAATTTAACTGAGGAAGATATAATTTTAATGACTAAAATATGTATTAATGATAATAATAAGTTAAAGTTAAGTGTATTGTTTGATGAATTTGAAAAAAGAGGAATATTCTTTGATAGAGATTCCAAAATTAAGATAGTACAATTATATGAAAAATTAAATTTATTAGAAAAGAAATCAGATAGTGGGGATGCACAATATGTTAGATCAGTTTTATAGTTATTTATCAAGTAAAATAATAGAATTCTTTACTACAAATCCTTTAAGTTCAGGAGCTAAATATAATATTCAATTTGAAAAGCAAGAACAAGTACAAGCTCTATATGATGAATTAAAAAATAATACTTTATATAAAGAATATAATTATAAAGATAATAAGGGAGAAGTTAAATATACGTCATATCTTTTAGAGTTTCGTGGAGTAAAGCTTATAGTATCAGCTACTATTGATAATGTACAACCTGATTTTTTAACTAGACTTAGAAATATGGTTGGAGTAGAACTTGGGTATGAAGATAAGGCTATACTATTTATTCATGATACTAATCTTGATAGTATTATGGGAGGAACAGAGTCCTTTAGTAAAGAAGGAATGCCTTTTCATATAAATTCAATTCAGAAAGATATAATAGAAAGAGTATCTACTTCTGAATTTAGTGAAGTAGATCAGGCTATTATAGAGTTAGATCTACAAAGGAAGAAAAAGGATTTATTTGGAGAAAATATTTCAATTTTTGAATATAAAGATTTATTAGAAATAATAAATGGAACTTGTATAGAAAAAAATCAGTATAGGAATTTTGGACTTTTTTATGATAGTAAATTAAAAACTCTTAAAGGAAAAGAACTGAAAAATAGAATTGATATTAATGCAACTTATTATAATAGAGTTGATGAAATTCATAATTATGGTAATCCTGAATTGCAACTTGAAAGATATTTTGATGAAAAAGGAATAGATAAATTAAAGAATGAAGATTGGGAATCTGTTGACTATGAAGAGGTAAATAAATCTATACAAGAAAAGAAACAAATAACCCCGTTACAATATAAGTTATGTAATCAAGAATGGGATAAAGAAGAAGGGACGTCTAAAGCTAAGTCAAGAATTAGAAATATTATAGTTTTTAATGAAAATGGTGAGGACTCTATAGATTTAGAATTTAATTTTGATGAAACAGTATACAAAAATTTCGTAAAAAACATAGAAGGTAAAATAGAAGTAGTTACATCAGGAAAAAAGATGAAAGCAACTATTTATAAATCTGAAGCAGATACTGATTTTTACAAGATAGTTTATAAAAACGATAAGAACATAAAGTTTGAATTTAAAATTGTAATGCTTGGATGCAATGAAAAATATTTAGAGAGTATAAAAACAAAGTATTCAATTGTTATGAAAGGAAAAAATAATTATATATCCATAAATACTAATGATTCTAAAATAGTATTTAATGAATATGCTACAACTATAAACAGGCATGACGTTGAGTATAACAATGATATAATTGATACTAATGAAGATGAGAAATTAATAGTAAAAATTAGTGATAATTTTGAATACGAAAATGATAGTGATCTTGTCAGATTTAACTTAAAAATAAATCAATGCTTAATTCCTATAGGAATTAGAGGAACAAGTGAAAAAATTGCTCCAATTGAAGGTTTGAAAGTATGGAAGTTAAAAAGAGAAAAAAAATGTGATTTTAAATTAGTTGGAGACAATAAACTTCAACATGGAACTAAAGAGTATTTTACTAGAGATGATTTTAGAAGAAATCTACAATTAGAAAAACAGATAATAGAGAGTGAAGGAATATATTTTATTGAATCTACTGATGGATTGGAATCTATGGATTTAGAATTAAATTCTGAACTAAAATCAGCTTACAGTGAAATTATAAAATATTTTGCTATTTCAAATAAGTTACCAAGTTTAACATACTTAAATGATGAACTAAAAACTTTATATAAAAACTTTATAGAAAAATATATAAAGGCATTAGAAGAAATAAAAGAAGGGTCTTATCTTACAAAGGAACAAAAGAATTTATTTAAAGTTGGGATTATAAAAAGACAAATTGAAGATAGAGAATTAATCCTTACTTCTATTCATCCTTTAAATATTTCATATCAACTTCATATAAATGAAGAAACAGATAATGAAAGCATGGATGATGAAATTATTAAGAAATTTACTTCAACTTATCTTTTACCGTATGTATTGGATGATAATAGTAGCCTTTATATTCCCATGGAACAGTACCATTCACCAGAATGGAAGTACTATGTGGATGAGACACTTCCAAGATATAAGAGTTCAAGAGATTTTGTATCTAAGTTAGTTCATGAAAAGATGGAGGAATTTGTTTCTCATTTTAAATACATGTTTAATATGGGAAATAATGCACCTATAAGAATAAATTTAATAAATACAGGAGATAGTAAAGAAATTCTTCAAGGAATTTTCAAATATTACATCAAGCAATTAAAAGTAAATAAAAGTAGAGAAGTTCTACCAATTGATTTATTTATATATTCAAAGAAGACTATTACGAATGCATTTGAGGAAGTAGCATTTAATGATAATATTAATGATTTAAAAGAAACTTATGGATTAGATTTAAATGTGGATAATATGTCAGAAGAAGATGTATTAAATTTATATAGAGATAGAGTTCATTTTTATTCAAAGAATATTGAAGATGGAATAGAATATGCTCATATTACATTTTTAGAAATGATCAATGATGTAAAAACTATAACTTCAAAAATGGATGATATTCCATCAGGAATAATATTGAATGGACTAATTTCAGGAGTACCTTCAGTATTTTTAGGAGATTCTTATAGAACTGGATTTGGTACTAAATATGCCAATACAAATAATGATTTAATGAAAATAGCAATGAATCTTAATGCTTTAAATGCAGCAAGCGGTGGAGAACCTTATAATAATAAGCAATGTAAAGCAATATCAGTACCTAATAAAAATAAAACCACATTGGATAGTATTTATGAAGCTAGTCATTGGGTAACATTTATAGATCCTAAAGTTGATTTGAACTTCTTTAAAAATGATCCAGATGCAAAAGATTTGTTAATTATACATTATAGTGATCAATATACTACTGCAGGAGGATATGATGCTATAACTGTTACAAGAAAATCAGGCCCTTATCAAAGAGTTATTGAAGAATTTTTAACTGAAAAAGGAATTCAGAATGCTCATGATTATTCACCAAGAATAATAAATATGTTTAATGCTGTGAATGGGGATTGGCTATTAAGACTATTATCAAGCAAATCACATTTCCCAAAGGAAAAGATGAGTATTTTATCAGCTATTAAATTGGCTCTTGCTAAGTTTAAAAAGGATAATGTTATATGGGTTCCAATATCCTTAGAAGAAGTTCTTAGAGTATCTGGAGGAGCTGGACTTAAGCAAAGAGAAGGGTTCTTTTCAGCTAAAAATTTAGGAGTTGATAAGAATGGTGCAACTAGTGATGATATTCTTTTAGTAGGAATAAAGAATGTAGAAGACAATATATTTGTTCAGTATTATCCGATAGAAGTTAAAATAGGAAAAAATAACCCTTCATATATACAAAAGGGCATAGAACAAGCAAAGTCAACTAAAAAGATATTTAATGAAACATTACTTCCAAAGGAAGATGGAGCTATTAGCAGTACTCAAAAGGTATATCGTAATTTTTTAATGCAATTAGTAATAACGAGTGCTGAAAAACTTAATCTTTATGATGTGTGCAGTGAAGAAAACTGGAAAAATGTAATTGATTCTAATTTAAGAAGAAAATTACTTAATGAAGAATATGAAGTAAGTGATTTTATGGAAAATTCAATGGGAGAAGCGGCTGTTATATCCTTTAAAAGAGAAAGTTTTTCTAATGATACAAGAGTAGAAGAAGGAGTCATGGTTATTGAAATGTCTGAAAAAGATGGAATTAATTTTATAACTAAAAATATTGGACAAATACGTAAATTAATAGATGTTATTGATATGGAAGAAACAGATGAAAGTTGTGCAAATTCAACTATAACAAAAAAAGAAACTGATGTTAACATTGAAGATAAAATAAATACAATGTTGAATGAAAATGATGGGCTATCAGAATTTCAAAAAACAATAGAGTCTTCATCTATAGAAGAAATATCAAATTCACAGGATTATAAAGAAGTAATAGAAACACTAGAGCAAAAACAACAGATATTATATGAATCAAATGATTCAAAAACTTCAAATGAAATTACCACTGAACGTCCAGAAGAGTATAAAGAAGATAGAAATATGGAAGTTTTATTTGGAATAAATGAAAAAAATAATAGAGAAATTTATTGGTGTCCAAATGACACAAATAAATTGTTACATACTAATACTGGAATAATCGGAACTATGGGAACTGGTAAAACTCAATTTACAAAATCTATGGTTACACAAATTTATAGAGAATCTAAGTATAATTTAGATGAAAAAAAAGTTGGAATATTAATCTTTGACTATAAGGGTGATTATAATAAATCAAAACAAGATTTTATAGATGCTACAGATGCGAAAGTATTTGAATTATATCATCTACCTTTTAATCCATTATCACTTACTAAAACAGCAAATTCAAAACCAATGCTACCATTACATACAGCCAATGGACTAAAAGAAACTTTAGCTAAAGCTTTTGGACTTGGAATAAAGCAAGAGACATTATTAAGGGATTTAATAATGGAAGCTTATGAGAAGAGAGATATAATTAAAAATAAGCCTGATACATGGGAAAATCCAGCCCCAACTTTAAAAGATGTATATGATATCTATGTTAGTAAGGAAGATTTAAAAGAAGATAGTTTATATGCAGCATTTAGCAATTTAATAGATTTTGAAATATTTGAACCAGATCCATTTGAAACTAAGAGTTTGTTTGACTTAATAGATGGAGTAACAGTAATAGATTTATCAGGTTATGACCCAGGAATACAAAATCTAGTTGTTGCAATAACATTAGATTTATTCTATTCACAAATGCAAGCATACGGGCATAGTAAAATAGATGGAAGTCTAAGACAACTAAACAAAGTTATATTAGTGGATGAGGCAGATAACTTCTTAAGTAAAAACTTTGCCTCATTAAAGAAAATATTAAAAGAAGGAAGAGAGTTTGGGGTAGGAACAATACTTTCAACTCAACTTTTAAGTCATTTCTCAACTGGAGAAAATGACTATGCAAATTATATTTTAACTTGGGTAATTCATAAAGTGGATGACCTTACAAATAAAGATGTTAAATATATATTTAATACTCAAACTAAACAAGAAGACGAAAGCTTGTTCAATAAAATAAAAAGCCTTAACAAGCACTATAGCTTAGTTAAGACGGGAGATAGTAATAGAGCTATTTATATGAAGGATAGGGCGTTTTGGGAATTGATAAAAGAATAAAATAAGAAAAATATAAAAGGGTATATTAAGATAATCTAAACTATTTTAATATACCCTAAATTATGGATAAATAAACAAAATGTAAAAAAATGTGGTATAATATACATATGAGCGTAATAATGTAAATTTTTGTTATAAGGAGAAGAAACTTAATGTATAGGAATATAATAAGAACCAAAGTTAGAAAATACTGTAAGGAAAATGGAATAGATAATGAAGATTTAGGATTTTTAAAATTTGTTAATGAAATTTTTTATAACGATAATCAGAGTGATGAAGATTCTTCAGTAATTGAGGAATCTATAGTTGATGGTCAAAGGGATAAGCAAATAGATTTAATTCAAATCGAAGATGAAGAAGTTGTAACAATACGAATAATACAAGTTAAAAATACTAAAGGTTTTGAATCAAATGTAGTTATATTATTAAAGAATGGATTAGATTGGATATTTAACAGAGAAATAGAAGAAGTAGAAAAGTTAAAAAATACTTCATTTAGAGATAGAATTTTAGAAGTTAGAGATCTTATATTTAATAAGAAAAAGACTATTTATATTGATGTGCTATATGTAACATTAGGAAGAAAAAGTGATATAGCTCCTAATGATGAAATAATAGAAGAAATAAGAGATATTGAAAATAAGTATAAAAAAGTATATGAGAATTTTAGATTTGAATTATATGGAGCTAAGGAATTATCAGATTATATTGATTTGCAAAATGATAAAACAGTAAACATGAATTTTAATATAATTTATGATACAAATTCACCATCAATAATAGAAAATGAGTATGATAATATTAAATCATTAGTCTGTAATATTAAAGCTATTGATTTAATAAAGATATTTAAGTTACAAAAAAGTGAATATTTATTTGAGCAAAATGTGAGAAAATATTTAGAAGATAGAAGCAAAGTTAATAAAAATATAATTGATTCTGCAAGTAGTTCAGATAGTCAATATTTTTGGGCTTTAAATAATGG